>Ga0207486_1000083_pt1 | contig 12027 bp, 7 predicted proteins | sample NitcycUWRG01A310_FD_188045 | JGI IMG/M metagenome (GOLD analysis project Ga0207486, IMG submission 188045) | Soil microbial communities from Arlington Agricultural Research Station in Wisconsin, USA - Nitrogen cycling UWRJ-G01A3-10 (SPAdes) | ecosystem: Environmental > Terrestrial > Soil >... | reverse complement strand
CGGAATGACGGCGGCGGCGGGCAGACGCTGCGCTGCAGCCGCGCTTTCAGCTACGCTTCACACTTGCGATGGCGCACGGTTTGGAACCCGGCGGCACCCGCCCGCGGCAGGCGCCGGGCGTGGCGCGGCGGGCACCGGCGACATGATGTGGGATGCACGGAAGGGTGACAGCGGCGCATGGCCACGCGCTTGATGGGGAGGCACATGCGTGATTGACGGTTGGTTCCTGCTGCTGGTGTCGCTGCTGTACGTCGGGCTGCTGTTTGCCGTGGCGTACCTCGGCGATCGGCGCGCGCTCTACCCGCTGCGACCGAAATTGCGGCCGGTGGTGTACAGCCTGGCGCTGGCCGTGTACTGCTCGTCGTGGACGTTCTACGGCGCGGTGGGTACGGCGGCGCGCGGCGGGCTGGCGTATCTGCCGATTTACCTGGGGCCGATCCTGCTGTTCGTGTTCGGCTTTGACGTGCTGCGGCGGATGGTGCGCATTGCCGGGCAGCGCAATATCACCTCGATCGCCGACTTCATCGGCTCGCGCTTCGGCAAATCCCACGGCCTGGGGGCATTGGTCGCGGTAATCGCGGTGACCGCCGTGGTGCCCTACATCGCGCTGCAGTTTCAGGCGGTGGCCATGTCCTTTGGCGTACTGGGCGGCGGTCAGCACGGGGCGATTACGGTAGGCGGCATCGACAGCGCGTTGTGGTGCGCGGTGCTGCTGGCGGTGTTTGCCATCCTGTTTGGCGCGCGCACAATCGATGCCACTGAGCATCATCACGGCATGGTGCTGGCCATTGCGCTGGAGTCGCTGATCAAGTTGCTGGCGTTCATCGCGCTGGCCATCTACGCGATGTGGCGCGGTCCGGGCCTGCTGCAGAGCGTGCAGATGCCGGTGGCGCAGTTGCATGACAGTGGCCTGCCGTCCGGTTTCGTGGTCCAGACCATGCTCGCGTTGTGCGCGATGTTCTGCCTGCCGCGCCAGTTCCAGATTGGCGTGGTCGAATGCGAAGACGCCAACGACCTCCAGCGGGCGCGCTGGCTGGTGCCGCTGTACATGGTGATCATCAGCCTGGCGGTGTTGCCGATCGTGGCGGCGGGCGCGGCGTTGCCGGAATTGCGCAACGGCATTGCCGATGCCTGGGTACTCACGTTGCCGATGGTGCATGGCGATCGCGGCGTGGCGCTGCTGGCCTTTGTCGGCGGTTTCGCGGCGGCGACCGGCATGGTGATCGTCAGCTCGATCGCGTTGTCCACGATGATCAGCAATGACCTGGTGATGCCGGCACTGTTGCGCATCCGGCGGTTGCGGCTGGAGCAACGCAGCGACCTGTCGCGCCTGGTGTTGCGCGTGCGCCGGGTGGCGATCGTCGGGCTGGCGATCATGGCGTATGTCTATTACCGCGTGGCGGCGCGACAGGAATTTCTGGCGGCTACCGGACTGCTGGCATTTGTGGCGGTCGCGCAATTCGTGCCGGCATTGATCGCTGCCTTGTACTGGCGCGGCGCCAGCCGCCGCGGCGTGGCAATCGGCTTGCTTGGCGGGTTTGCGCTGTGGGCGTATACGCTGTTGTTGCCGACCTTGTCGCGCACGCAACACTGGGTGCAGGACGGTCCGCTCGACTGGGGGTGGCTGCGCCCGCACAGCCTGTTTGGCCTGTCCGGCTGGGATCCGGTGGTGCACGGCACGTTCTGGTCGTTGCTGGTCAATGTCGGCTGCCTGGTGTTCATCTCGCTGCGCTTTCATCCCAGCCTGGCCGAACGCTTGCGCGCGGCGGCGTTCATTGACGCCAACCCGGCCAGCCGCCCCGGCGCGGGTGACTGGCGCGGCCGCGTGGCGGCCGCCGATCTGCGCACGATTGCCGAGCGCATCGTCGGCGAACGCGCCGCCACGCGGGCGTTCGACGAATACAGCCAGCGGCGTGGCCGCGTGCTGCTTGCCGGCGAGGCGGCGGATCGGCCGTTGATCCAGTACACCGAGCGCCTGCTGGCTTCGGCGGTGGGCGCGGCCAATGCGCGGCGCATCCTGATTGGCGCGCTGTCCGGCAGCGGGCTGGATCTGGCCGAAGCCATGGCCTTGATGGACGAGACCTCGCAGGAGCTGCGCTTCAATCGCGAGCTGCTGTCCACCACGCTGGAAAACGTCTCCCAGGGCATCAGCGTGGTCGACGCGCAGATGTTGCTGGTGGCCTGGAATCGGCGTTATCTGGAGCTGTTTGATTACCCCGAGGGCATGGTGCACGTCGGGGTGCCCGTGGAAAACCTGATCCGCTGGAACGCCGAGCTTGGTGAATGCGGCCCCGGTGAAGTGGACGCGCACGTGGCCAAGCGCATTGACTACATGCGTGCCGGCTCGGCGCACCTGTTTCGCCGGGTCCGTCCGGATGGCACCGTCATCGAGATGCTCGGGCGCGCGCTGCCCGGTGGCGGTTATGTCACCACCTACAGCGACGTCACCGCCTACAAGCGTGCCGAGCAGGCACTGCTGGACGCCAACGAAACGCTGGAACAGCGCGTGGAGCTGCGTACGGCAGAATTGTCCGAGGCACTCGCCGCCACGGCGCAGGCGCGCCAGGCCGCGGAGACCGCGAACATTTCCAAAACGCGCTTTCTGGCCGCGGCCAGTCACGACTTGTTGCAGCCACTGAACGCCGCGCGCCTGTTCACCTCGGCTTTGCGCCAGCAGCCAGGTCTGGATGCCGAAGCGAGCAAGCTGGCCGAGCGCATCGACGCGTCGTTCCGGGCCGCGGAGGGGTTGCTGGATGCGTTGCTCGACACCTCGCGGCTGGACGCCGGCAGCTATCACCCCGACGTGGGTGGCTTCGCCCTGGCCGACATGTTCGAGTCGCTGAAGGCCCAGTTTGCCGTCATCGCCGCGCAGCGTGACTTGCGCTTGCGCGTGGTGACCACCGGGCTGGCCGTGCGCAGTGATCCGCATTTGTTGCGCCGGATTGTGCAGAACCTGATTTCCAACGCGCTGCGCTACACCAGCCACGGCGGGGTGCTGGTCGGCGCGCGGCGTGACGGTGACGATGTGCGCATCGAGGTCTGGGACACCGGCCCGGGCATCCCCGCCGCGCAACGGTCGCGTATCTTTGATGAATTTCAGCGGCTGGACCAGCCATCGCCATGGGGTGAAAAGGGTCTGGGCCTCGGCCTGTCGATCTGCGATCGCCTGGCCAACATCCTCGGTCATCGACTCGACCTGCACACAGTCCAGGGCCATGGCAGTTGTTTCGTCATCCGCGTACCGCGCAACGCGTCCGTTCCCGTACGCCAATACAAGGTGCAGCGCAGCGGCAGCGGCGAGCAGTTGCCGCTGACCGTGTTGTGCCTGGACAACGACACGACCATCCTCGATGGCATGCGCGCCTTGCTGAGTCGCTGGGGCGTGGACTGCCGCGTGGCGCCGGATGTGGTGCAGGCGCGGCGCGAAATGCAGCACGGTGGCGTTGACGTGATTCTCGCCGACTACCACCTGACCGACGCGATGGATGGGCTGCAAGCGGCGGAATATCTGCGCACCCTGGTGACCACGCCGCCGCCGGTGGTGGTGATCACTGCCGATGGCAGCAGCGAGTTGAAGCAACGCGCCCGCGTGCTTGGCTACCCGCTGTTGCACAAGCCGCTGCGCCCGGCCGCGCTGCGGGCGCTGCTCAGTGCCCTGGTGCGCCGGTAGACCTCGCACTGGGTGCATCCAGCCCATGGCCACGACGCGATGCCGACCGGGTCAGTGGCCCTCATCCGGCATGGCCGGCATGACTTGCTGATCGACGGCAAGCTGGCTGGCGACCAGCGCGACCTGGGTACGATTGTTGACGCCAAGCTTGCGCATGATCGCGGTCATGTGCGCCTTGACCGTGGCCTCCGAGACGCCAAGCTCCCACGCGATCTGCTTGTTGAGCTGGCCATCGGCCAGCATGGTCATCACCCGGAACTGTTGCGGCGTGAGGGTGGCGATGCGGGTGGCAGCGTCTGCCTCTTCGGCCTTGAGTGCGACATCGTTGCCCAGCAAGGTATGTGGCAACCACACATCGCCGTCCAGCACGCTGTGGATGGCCGTCACGATGTCGGCTGCGGGCGTCGATTTGGGAATGTATGCGGCCGCACCGTGGGCCAGTGCGCGTTGCGCCACCACGGCTTCCTCGTGGCCAGAAACCACGATGGTGGGTAGCCCGGGATACTGCCCGCGGATATGCGCGAGCGCGGAGTAGCCACGCGCGCCGGGCATGTGCAGATCCAGCAGCAACAGCTCGGCGTCGGGCAGCGCCTCGATCAGGCTGAGCAGATCGTGCACGCTGTCGGCACTGTGCACGCGCGCCCGCGGCAAGGCGACCAGCACCGCACGTTCCAGCGCATCGCGGAACAGCGGGTGGTCGTCGGCGATGAGGATGTCAGGCATGGCTCAAGTGCGAGGTGCGGGAAACAAGACAGGGCGAACAGGGAATCAAACCGCAGGGCCGGGCATGCGCCGCGCAATGCCGCGCCGGCACGTCCTGCTGTTCGTTCCCTGCTCCCGGTTTCGTCATTTGATCAACCGTTCATCCACCAGTTTCTGCACCACCTTGGGGTCGGCCAGCGTGGTGATGTCGCCAAGTTCACCGGGCTTGTTCTCGCCGATCTTGCGCAGGATGCGGCGCATGATCTTGCCCGAACGCGTCTTGGGCAGGTCCGCCGCCCACTGGATGTAGTCCGGCGCCGCAAACGCACCGATTTCCTTGCGCACCCAGGTGATCAGTTCCTTGCGCAACGCATCGGTGCCGGTTTCGCCGGCGACCAGCGCGACATACGCGTAGATGCCCTGGCCCTTGATGTCGTGCGGGCAACCGACCACGGCGGCCTCGGCAACTTTCGGGTGTGCCACCAGCGCGCTTTCCACTTCGGCGGTGCCCAGGCGGTGGCCGGACACGTTGATCACGTCATCGACGCGGCCGGTGATCCAGTAATAGCCGTCCTCGTCGCGGCGCGCGCCGTCGCCACTGTAGTAGTAGCCGGGATACGCCGTGAAATAGGTTTCGATGAAGCGCTGGTTGTCACCGTAAATCGTGCGCACCTGACCGGGCCAGGAGGCGCCAATCAGCAGCTTGCCTTCGGTGACGCCATCGTGCACTTCGCCATCATTGTCGGCGATGGCCGGGGCGATGCCGAAGAACGGCAAGGTGGCGGAACCGGGCTTGGTGGCAATCGCGCCAGGCAGCGCGGAAATCATGACGCCACCGGTTTCCGTCTGCCACCACGTGTCCACGATCGGGCAGCGGTCTTCGCCAACCACGTGGTAATACCACTCCCACGCTTCCGGATTGATCGGCTCGCCCACCGAGCCGAGCACGCGCAGCGAGGCGCGCGAGGTGGCTTTCACCGGTCCGTCGCCTTCGCGCATCAACGCGCGGATGGCGGTGGGCGCGGTGTAGAAAATGGTGACCTTGTACTTGTCCACCACCTGCCAGAAGCGGCGGTAGTCCGGATAGTTCGGCACGCCTTCGAACATGACCGTGGTGGCGCCGTTCGCCAGCGGGCCATACACCACGTAACTGTGGCCAGTGACCCAGCCGACGTCGGCAGTGCACCAGTACACGTCGTCCTCGTGCAGGTCAAACACTATCTCGTGCGTGTAGCTGGTATAGACCATGTAGCCGCCGGTGGTGTGCACCGCGCCCTTGGGTTTGCCGGTGGAGCCGGAGGTGTACAGCACAAACAACGGATGCTCGGCCTCGACGGGCGTGGGCGGGCAGTCCGCCGACTGGCCTTCCATCAGCACGTGATACCAGCGATCGCGCGGCGATTGCATGTTGATCGCGCCGCCGGTGTGGCGCACCACGACGACGGTCTCCACGCTGTTGGTGCCCGGGCGTTGCAGGGCCTCGTCCACATTGATCTTGAGCGGGATGTGTTTGCCCGCGCGCAGGCCTTCGTCGGCGGTGATCACCAGCTTGGCTTGCGAATCGGCAATGCGTCCAGCCACCGAGTCCGGCGAAAAGCCGCCAAATACCACCGAGTGGATCGCACCCAGTCGGGCGCAGGCCAGCATGGCAATCGCCGCCTCGGGAATCATCGGCATGTAGATCACCACGCGATCACCCTTGGCGATGCCCAGGTGCTTCAGCGTGTTGGCGAACTTGCACACTTCGGTATGCAGTTCGCGATAGGTGATGTTGCGCGAGGTGGCCGGATCGTCACCCTCATAGATGATCGCGACCTTGTCGCCACGCTTGGCCAGGTGCCGATCGAGACAGTTGGCCGAAGCATTGAGCGTGCCATCGTCATACCAGCGGATATGCAGGTCCTTGGCGTCAAAGGAAACGTCCTTGATCCGGGTTGGCTGCTTGATCCAGTCCAGGCGCTGGCCGACGCGACCCCAGAACTTTTCCGGGTCGCTGATCGATTCGGCGTACAGACGTGAGTAATCGTCCTTGCGCACGCGTGCAGCGGCGGCGAAATGGGGATCAACCGGGTAAACCTTGGACATGACTGCCTCCTGCGGGCTCAACACAAAATAGTGACAACGGACTTCTCGCCCGGCGGCCACAGTGGGGGGCCGGCGAATGATTTTGAGTGTAGCCCGATCGTCGCAGCCGGCGGCGGCACGCATTGTCGACCTTGGTCGAACCTCGACTAACGTCGAATGGTCGTCCGCAGCGCAACATGGCCATGCTCGCCACGTCGTCCTTTCTGGGGGTACCTGCATGAGCGGTCAACTTCTCCACGGTCACAAGGCACTGGCGTTGGGTCTGGCGTGCGCACTCGCGCTGCCGCTCGCGGCGCAAGCCCAAAGCAGCAGCAGCACGCGGGAGCAGCAGCTTGAAACCCGCGTGGCGCAACTGGAACAACAGCTGCTTGAATTGAAACAGATGGTGCAGGAGCAGGCCGCCGCGCCGGCGCCAGCACCGAGTGCAACGCCACAGACCGTGGCGGCCGCGCCGGCGGCGAAACCGGTATTCAGCAGCGCACCAGGCGTAGCGGTGGCACTGCACGGTTTCGTCAGCGCCACGGCGTTCAGCCAGAACAAGACGTTTGCCTTTGGCAACGGGCAGAACGCGGAATGGCCAGTACCTGGCAGTGACGGGACGCTGAGCGGCGCGGACGTACGCAACACGCGCTTCTGGCTTGATTTCAGCGGTGCCAAGTTTACGGGCGACTGGACGGGTGGTGGCCGCATCGAAATGGACTTCTTCGGCGGATTCAACGGCACCGGCGCCTTCAGTCAGCAGCAGGCCACGCCGCGACTGCGCCAGGCCTACATGGATCTGACCAACGCCAACACCGGCACCAAGGTCCGCATCGGTCAGCAGTGGGATCTGATGTTTCCGATCGACAACTCCAGTTCGTCCCTGTCGCACATCGCGTTTCCGCTGGGCTTCGGGGTCGGCATGATCGGCTGGCGCTTCCCCGGCATCGTCGTGATGCAGGACCTCAACCATGGCGCCAGCGGCCCGCAGTGGCGGCTCGATGTCGGGGCGTTCGAGGGCAGCTGGAGCGGCCCGGGCAACAACGTCAACTACCTGACCGCCGGCAACGCTGGCTTCCGTCCGCAAGTCGAAGCCCGTCTGCATGTGCAGGACAAGACCTGGTTGGCGTATGCCGCAGCGCATTACAGCGAAGTTGACCTGCGTGGCGTGGGCGGTGACGCGCCGACGCCGATCCAGTCCAAGGTGAAGAGTACCGGCTTCGAAGTCGGTGGCCAGTGGAAACCCGGTCCGTGGACGTTCAAGGGCTTGGCCTACACCGGCAAGGGCCTGGGCGAAATCTTCGGTGCCATGGCCCAGTTTGGCGACATCAGCGAGACCGGGGGCTATGTACAGGTTGGCTACAGCTTCACGCCCAACTGGACAGCTTATGCGTTCTATTCCGCCGCCCGCCCGGACAAGCAGGACGTGATCACCTGGATGGGACATGGCTCGAGCGGCCTGCTCCGCAACAACCAGTCCGCGCTGAGCTTGCAGTACACGGCCGGATCTTACGACCTCAGTGTGGAGGTGATGCACGACAAACTCCGCTCCACCAGCGACGGCGTGGACCGCAAGACCACCAGCGGCAATCAGGTGAGCTTGAACGCGCTGTATCACTTTTAAGGCAAGACGCAGGCCACCCGGCGCGCCGGGTGGCCCATGCTGTATGCACGCTGCGGCGTAACAGCCGCAGCGCGCAGTTCACCAGTCCGAACGGGGCACGACCGTGGCGACAACGGCAATCGATGACGGTCCCCCATGCCGCGACGGCCACGCGAAGATCATTCGCGCATCCAGCCCGGCGGTCAGCATCGGCCAGCAATTTTTCTCTGGTGTTTGCCCTGTTGGCCTTTGCCGCCGGTTGGCGGTACGTCCGCGGCGGTGGACATTGCTGCGTAACGCGCAAGGCTTTCCGGTAGGGGCCCGTACGCTCCGCAAGCAGCTGCATCGGGAACGAATGAAAGACAGGGTTGTGTGATTACACGTTCAGTCGAGGAGTTCAGTCATGAACAGGTATTTGTCCAAATGTGCGATCAGCGCCCTGGCGCTGGCATTGTCCGCAGCAGCGATGGCAGTAGAGGCACCGGCGGCCACGCCGGGCATGCAGCCCACGCCGGTGCAGTTTCCGTCCAAGTTCGGCAGCATGACGTTCCCGACGACATTTCCCGCCGGCACCAAGCTCACCATTACCCAGTGGAGCCATTTCGTGCCCCGCTATGACAAGTGGTTCGACCAGTACGCACAGGACTGGGGCAAGGCGAACAACGTCAAGGTGACAGTGCAGCACATCAACCTGGCCGATCTGGGTTCAACCCTGGCGGCATCCATCGCCGCCGGCAAGGGTTCCACGTTGTTCGAGACGGTATCGACGCCGGCCTCGTTCGTCGAAGGCCTGCAGGATTTGTCCGACGTGAACAAGGCTGCAGAAGAGGCCTTTGGCAAGCAGGAAACGGTCTGCGCCAGCCAGGCCTTCCTGCCGATCAAGAACATGTGGTACGGCTACTGCCACGGCTGGGTGCCGGATCCGGGTGACTACCGCGTTTCGCTGTGGAAGGACGCCGGCTATCCGAACGGCCCGAAAAGCTATGACGACCTCCTCGCCGGTGGCACGAAGATCTTCCAGAAGACCGGCATCCCGGTGGGTGTCGGCATGTCGCCGGAGCTCGACTCCGAGTTCTACGCGCGCTCCCTGATCTGGTCCTTTGGCGGCTCGTTGTTCGACAAGTGCGGGGAAGTGGCACTGGATTCGCCGGCAGTGCTCAAGGCCGTCGAGTACCAGGCCAAGCTGTTCAAGAACGCGCTGACGCCCGAAGTGTTTGCGTGGAACGCCGCCTCGAACAACCAGGCCTTCATCTCCGGCCAGGCGTCGTATATCCAGAACTCCATTTCGTTCTACCGCACCGCCCAGCGGACCAACCCGAAAGTGACCGAAGACACCGGCTTCAGTCCCGGCCTCAAGGGCCCAACCGGACAGGTGCATCAGACTTCCCACGTGTGGCTGATCTACACCTTGCCGAAATACGTGACCGACAAGCAGCAGACGCTGGCGGCAAAGAAGTTCCTGCTCGATCTCACCGCCAATGCCAGTTGGGGTACCTACGAGAGCGAGTTGTACGACTTCCCCGCCTACAGCAAGGCGGTACCGCAGTTGTGGGCCAAGGGCGGCTGGCTGGATCGCGACCCGTTCGGCTCGGTGCCACCCAACAAGCTTGAAGTGTTGCGCAATGCCGTCGAGTGGACCGCATGGCCGGGCTATCCGGGTTACGCCAACCCAGCCGTCAGCGAGGTCTACAACACGCATCTGCTGTCCACGATGATGTCGCAGGCGGCGCGCGGCCAGAAAACCCCGGCCGAAGCAGTGAAGGCTACCGCCGCGCAGATCGGCAACATCGTCGCCAAGTGGAAGACAAAGGGTTACATCGGCTGTCCGGCCAACTGAGACATCGCGAAAGACGGGAAATGATTCATGGCAACGCTTGAGCTACGCGGGCTGAAAAAGAAGTACGGCAGCATCTACGCTGTGGATGGCATTGACATCGCCATCAGGGAAGGTGAGTTCCTGGCCATCCTTGGGCCATCCGGGTGCGGGAAAAGCACCACCATGCGGATGATCGCTGGCCTGGAGCAGCCAAGCGCAGGGGAGGTGCTGATCGGCGGCAAGCCGGTCACGCACCTCCCGCCGCGTGAGCGCAACGTGTCCATGGTGTTCCAGAGTTACGCGCTGTATCCCCACATGACGGTCACGGAAAACATCGTGTTTCCGCTCAAGGCACGCGGTGTGCCGAAAGCGGAGCGCGATACCAAGATGAAGTGGGCTGCCGGCATGTTGGGCATCGAGCCCTTGCTGCAACGCAAGCCGGCCCGGCTGTCGGGCGGGGAAAAGCAGAAAGTGGCGCTGGCGCGGGCACTGGTCCGTGACCCGGCCCTGTTCATTTTTGACGAACCGCTCAGCTCGCTGGATGCGCAAGTGCGCACCATGGCGCGCAGCGAGTTGCGCCTGTTGCACGACCGCACCGGCGTCACCACCGTATACGTCACGCACGACCAGATCGAGGCGCTGGGCATGGGCGACCGCATTGCCATCATGCAACGTGGGCAAGTGCGCCAGCTCGGCACGCCAAAAGAGCTGTACGACAACCCCGCCGACACCTTCGTGGCGGGCTTCCTGGGTTCGCCGCCGATGAACCTGTTGGCGCGTGATGGCCGGATCATCGGCTTTCGTCCCGAACACTTGCTGCCGGTGTCGCCGGGAACCCCCGCCGACAACGCGTTTGCATTGCAGGTACGCGTCAAGCGCCTGGAATTTCTTGGTGCCGACTGGTTGATTTACGGCCTGCTCGAAGGCGGTGCGCAGGAGGAAAAGATTCTTTCCAAGGTGCCGCCGAGCGTGGCTGGCACGTTGCAGGAAGGCGAACTGCGCGAGTTTCGCGTGGCGCGCGCACATCTGCGGTTGTTTGATCCGGCTACCGGTTTGCGAGTTGACGATGGCCCGCACTGAAAAAGTGGCACACGCCAGCGTGGGCGATCGCGAGGGTCTGCTCGGCACGCTCATGATCGCGCCGGCGTTCGTGTACATCGCGGCGCTGGTGGGCATTCCGTTCTTCCTCGCCATTGCCCTCAGCATGAGCAGCGCGACGATTGGCGACCCGAGCATTCACGGTTTTGTCGGCCTGTCCAATTTCGCCCATGCGATACATGAATCGGCCTTCCCGCTGGCACTGCGCAACAGCATCATCGTCACGTTCGCCACGTTGATCCTGACCCTCGTGCTGGCCACGGCGGAATCGGAATTGCTGGTGCACGATTTCCGTGGCAAGTGGCTGCTGCAAATCCTGCTGATCCTGCCCTGGGCCATGCCGGTGTCGCTGGCCTCGGTGGACTGGCTGTGGTTGCTCGACTCCGAATTCAGCCCCGTCGACTGGCTGCTGCGGCAGATGCACCTGCTGGGCCCCGGTACGGTGTGGGGACCGGCGAATCACCTGTACTTCTACGGCAAGGAATGGCTCGGGCTGGGTGCAGTCACGGTGATCAACGTGTGGCGGCTGTTGCCGCTGGCCACGATCATCGTGCTGGCCGGGCGCACCGCGATTCCGCACGAAATCTTTGAACAGGCGCAAGTGGACGGGGCCGGCTTTTTCCGCACCCTGTTTCGCATCACCATCCCGGCGCTGCTGCCGCTGCTGGTGGTGGCTGGCATGTTCACGGCATTGATCGTGTTTGGCGACATGGCCGTGGTGGCGTTGACCACGCGCGGTGGCCCCGGTTACGCCACGCAATTGTTGCCGTACTGGGCTTACCTGAAAGGCATTGAGGGCGGAGCGCTGGCGGAAGGCGCGGCCGTGGCCTTGTTCATGTTCCCGATCTTGCTGGCCGGCGCGATTCTGGCGCTGCGCATGGCGTACCGTGCCGAGTCGAACTGATGGACCCCACCGTGAAAAAAATACTGCGCAAATCGGGGTTCTATTTCGGGCTGCTGCTGTTCACCGTGTTCGCGGTGTTCCCGGTGGTGTGGATGGTGATTACCGCCTTCAAGGAAGATGGTGATCTGTACGACGTCACCAACAACCCGTTCATCTACAACTTGCCGCCG
>Ga0207486_1000082_pt1 | contig 12066 bp, 11 predicted proteins | sample NitcycUWRG01A310_FD_188045 | JGI IMG/M metagenome (GOLD analysis project Ga0207486, IMG submission 188045) | Soil microbial communities from Arlington Agricultural Research Station in Wisconsin, USA - Nitrogen cycling UWRJ-G01A3-10 (SPAdes) | ecosystem: Environmental > Terrestrial > Soil >... | reverse complement strand
AGCAGCAGGCGCGGACCGAGGAACAGCAGGATGTTCGCGGTTTGCGCGATTACGCGTGGGCCGGCCTTCAGGAAGGGCGGCGCGAACGGTGGATGGCCGACCGGAGGCGCGTCCATCCACTGCAGCAACGCCTTCGCACCGCCGCCCGAACGTTCGGGTAAGCGCGCGACATCGACGTAGTCGGCACCGGCGTCTTCCAACGCGAGCCGCACGAATTCGCCGCGTCCCTGGATCGTCGGCCAGTAGTACAGTTCGTATTTCACGGCGGACAGCGTAGCGCCGGGGAGGTGAACCGGCGCCGCCAAGTGGGAGCGACGACCGAACCCGGGCTCCGGGTGCGCCGCCTCGTCAAACCGTCAGACCGACTTCGGGTGGTTCGAAACCCGGCTCCCAGGGACGGCCAGGAAAAGCATTTTCGTCACGTCAGTGACGAAAATGCCGGGTACCGGTAAACACCATCGCCATGTCGTGCTGGTCTGCGGCGTCGATCACTTCCTGATCGCGCATCGACCCGCCCGGCTGGATGACCGCGCGCACGCCCGCACCGGCCGCGAGGTCGATGTTGTCGCGGAACGGGAAAAACGCATCGGAAGCCAGCACGCTGCCGTCGGTGGAGAGCTTCGCGTCAGCCGCCTTCATCGCGGCGATCTTCACGCTGATCACGCGACTCATCTGGCCGGCGCCGATGCCGACCGTGGCGCCATCCTTCGCGTACACGATCGCGTTCGACTTCACGAACATCGCGACGTGCCACGCGAACAACAGGTCGCGCAATTGTTCGGCATCCGGCACCCGACGGGAAACCACTTTCAAATCGGACAGCATCAGTGTATCGACGTCGGCATCCTGAACCAGAACGCCGCCCCCGATGCTGCGCAACTGGCGCGCCGCAATGTCGGGTTCGGTCGGCCATTCGCCGGTCGCGAGCGCGCGCACATTGGGCTTCCTGCGCAGCGCGACCAGTGCTTCCTCGTCGAACGATGGCGCCACCAGCACTTCGACGAACTGGCTCGAAAGGATCGCTTGCGCCAGCGCGCCATCGATCGGTCGGTTGAACGCGATGATGCCGCCGAACGCCGAGGTGGCGTCGCAGGCGAAGGCACGCTGGTAGGCCTCGACCGGACTTGCGGCCAGCGCGACGCCGCAGGGATTGGCGTGCTTGACGATCACGCACGCGGGCGTCTTGTCGAACGCCTTCACGCACTCCAGCGCGGTATCGGCATCGACGATGTTGTTGTACGACATCTCCTTGCCGGCCAGCACCGTGGCGCCCGCGACGGTGCCGGCGGTGGCGCGGCCGTCGAGGTAGAGCGCGGCGGCCTGGTGCGGGTTTTCGCCGTAGCGCATTTCCTGTGCGCGACGCAGCGCCAGGTGCAGCGTGGGCGGATAGGCTTCGCGCGGCTCGCCGTCGATGCGCGCGGAAAGCCAGTCGGCGATCATGCCGTCGTAGCGCGCGGTGTGCGCGAACACCTTGGCCGCGAAACGGCGGCGCTGCTCGAATGAAGTGCCGCCGTCGCGGCGCAGCGTCTCGATGAGTTCCGGATAGTCGGCCGGATCGCACACCACCGCCACGCGTTCGTGGTTCTTGGCGCCGGCGCGCAGCATCGCGGGGCCGCCGATGTCGATCTGCTCGATGGCTTCCTCGTAGGTGGTGCCGGCGTGCGCGACGGTGCGTGCGAACGGATACAGGTTCACCACCAGCAGATCGATCGGAAGGATCGCATGTTCGCGCATCACGGCGTCGTCGGTGCCGCGCCGGCCCAGCAAGCCGCCGTGCACCGCGGGGTGCAGCGTCTTGACGCGGCCATCCATGATCTCGGGGAACCCGGTCAGGTTGCTGACGTCGCGCACCGGCACGCCGGCCTCGCGCAGGGCCGCCGCGCTGCCGCCGGTGGAGACGATCTCGACGCCCAGCGCGTGCAGCGCCCGGCCGACGTCGGCCAATCCGGTCTTGTCCGAAACGCTCAGCAGCGCGCGGCGCGTGGTGACGATACCCGATCCGGTCATGGGTGGTCCTGTGTGGTCAGTCAAGCCCGAGGTCGCGCAATTTCTTTCGCAGCGTGGCGCGGTGGATGCCCAGGATTTCGGCGGCGCGGCTCTGGTTGCCGCCGCTCCAGGCCAGCACTTCGCGCAGCAACGGCGGTTCGATTTCGCGCAACATCCGCGCATACAAACCATTGCGACAGGGCGTGCCGTTGAGATCGGCGAGATAGCGGCGGACGTTCATCGCCATGCAGTCGCCCAGCGTGGGCGTGGTCTCGCGCGCTGGGGCCGGTACCTCGGCGGGCGTCGGCGATGCGTTCGGTTGAAGGTTGCCCATGAAGCGTCTGCGATTCGACCTTGTACGCGCAAGGTGCGTGCGCGCGCGAACCGGGGAGTCTAGCAGCGGATGCCCACGCGGCGCAGGTCGTGCGCTCACTCGAAATCGAACTGGAACGCAATCGCGCGCCTGCCGGGGTCGGCGACTTCGAACGCCACCACGGCGGTCGCACCCGGCGCGATGCCGGCGGCGCGCCGCGCCGGATCGGTCATGTACTCGGACGGCCGGAAGCGCCGCATCGCGACCGGCTTGTTGTCGAGATCGTTGAGTTCCACCACCACCACCGGCCACGGCTGTCTGAATGCGGCGTTGTTGCGCACGGTGGCCGTGATGGTCAATGTCCCCACGGCGTTGGGGTCGGGGCGGACGTCGCGCGAGAGCAGTTCCAGCCTGGCCGTGTCCTTGATCAGCGGCAGGTTGCAGGGAACGGTGCGGCAGAACTGCGCCACCCAGGCTTGCGTCGACGGATTCCTGAACAGTTCGACCCGATTGGCCCATGCCAATTGCGCGGCCAGCAGCAGTGCGAGCAGAAAACAACCAAGCGTCCAAGCCACGCTGGCGCGCGAGACGCGGCGGCGCGGGCGCACGTAGACCGGCGCAGGCGCGGCTTCGGTTTCGATGGCGCCATCATCGGCCGGGATTTCGGCGGAGATGTCGGCGAAGGATTCATCGACGGCGACCGCTTCCGCCTCGTCCGACGCTTCGATCGGCTGCCCGATTTGCGGTTCTTCGACTACCGGTGCTTCCGGAATCGCGGGTGCGTCAAGCGGCTTCGGCGCTTCCTCCTCGGATTCCGATGCGTCGGGTTGATCCGCAAGCGCGCCCGTTGCTTGCCCGGGCACCGCGCTGTCCGTGCCCTCCGCGCGCGCATCGGGCAGACCGTTTTCGGACGGAAAATCGATGGTCCAGTTTTCGATGTCCGTGGCGGTGGGCGACGATGCATCATCGTCTGGCGGTTCGGGTGCCGTCGCCAGCTCCGATTCCAGGTCGGAGAACCAGTCGTCGGCGCCACCCGAAGGTGCGTCGGGAGCCGAAGCCGGCGATGCAGACGCGGGTTGCACTTCCGGCGGAGGATCGACTTTCTTCGGGCGCGCTTTCCTGGCCGCCGATTCGAACGCGGCGGGCGGCACCGCTTCGGTCAACGTAGGTGCGCGTTCGGTCGGTTCCTGCTCGGGCAGTGGCGACAAGGGTTCGATCGGCAACGTATCCGAAAGCGTCCGCAGCGCATCGAAGCGTTTGTCGCAGCGACCGCAGCGCACGATGCCGAGCGAAGCCTGCAGCGCATCCTCGTCGATCGCGTAAACCGTCAGGCATTCCGGGCACTGGGTGTACATGCGGGGATTGTAGGCCACGGCGGCCGCGGCGACGGCTATTCGCGCACGCCCCCAATGCGGACCCAATCCTCGCGATGCCGAGCGTGCAGTCCACCGAATCCGCAGGCGCGATAACGATCCAGCAGTTCGGTTTCCTGCCCGCCAAGGATGCCCGAGAGCGCGAAGGGCGTGCCGGGTTTGCACAGCGTTGCGAAGCGCGGCGCAAGTTCGGCGAGCGGCCCGGCAAGGATGTTGGCGACGAATATGTCGACGTGTGTGTCTGATGGCAGCTCGTCCGGCAAGCACACGTGCAGGCGATCCGCCACCTCATTGCGCGTGGCGTTGTCGCGCGTGGCGATGAGCGCCTGTGGATCGTTGTCCACGCCGATCGCGCGCGCGGCACCGAGTTTCAGGGCCGCGATTGCGAGTACGCCCGAGCCGCAGCCGTAGTCGATGAGGGTTTTGCCCGCGAGATCGATGCCGTCCAGCCATTCGAGGCAGAGCGCGGTGGTCGGATGCGTGCCGGTGCCGAACGCAAGGCCGGGGTCGAGACGGACGATCGTCGAATCGTGGTGTTCATCCGGCGGTTCGATGTTCCACGGATAGATCCACAACCGCCGTCCGAACTGCATGGGCCGATAGCGATCCATCCACGCGCGTTCCCAATCCTGGTCGGCGACTTCGCGGAACGCGATGGCTTCGGGTGCGAGCTCCGGCAAGGCGTGGTGCAGCACGTGCACGATGCCGCGGCGGTCGCGGTCGGGTTCGAACAACGCCAGCAACCTCAACGATTGCCACAGCGGTGTTTGGCCCACGCCGGGTTCGAAGATCGCGGCCTCGTCGGGCGTATCGGCGTCGGCGTCCATCAGCGTCACCGACAGCGCGCCGAGATCTTCCAGCGCCGCCTCCGCGCGGGGCTGGGCGGCGGCGTCGAGCGTCAGTTGCAGTTCGAGCCAAGGCATGGATGCGGACCGTCACAAAGAGATATTCGTCATTCCGGGCGCGGCGCAGACGCGATCCGGACTGTGGAGGCAGAATGCCGGAGCGAACATCGGCGCAGTCGATGGCGCGAAGGGCGAGCCGCGGATGCGGCAAGTAATCCATGTTTGCGTTTGCGTGAGACCAAAACGGATTCCGGTTCGATCACCATGCAGCCGGCGGTCGCCCCGGAATGACGATGAGGGACTTGTATTTCCGAGTCCCGAGTCTCAGCTCCCCAGCCCGATCCCTTTCTCCTTCTGCTCGCGGATGCGCTTTTCGAGGTAATGAATGTTGCGTCCGCCGTGCTTGAAACCCGAGTCGGCCATGATCCGCTGCTGCAACGGCAGGTTGGTCTTGACGCCCTCGATCACCGTCTCGCTGAGCGCGGTGCGCATGCGCGCGATCGCAGTTTTGCGGTCGAAGCCGTGCACGATCAGCTTGCCGATCATCGAATCGTAGTTTGGCGGGATCTTGTAGCCGTCGTACAGGTGCGTGTCGATGCGCACGCCCGGGCCACCCGGCGCCTCGAAACGCTTCACCATGCCAGGGCTGGGCATGAAGGTGTCGGGGTCTTCGGCGTTGATGCGGCATTCGATCGCGTGGCCGTGCGGCATAATGTCTTCCTGCTTGATCGACAGCGGCTGGCCCGCCGCGATCAGTAGTTGCTCGCGTACCAGGTCCACGCCGGTGATCAATTCGGTCACCGGGTGCTCGACCTGGATGCGGGTATTCATCTCGATGAAATAAAAGCGTCCGTCCTGGAACAGGAACTCGAACGTGCCTGCGCCGCGGTAGCCGATGCGGATGCAGGCATCGGTACAAACCTTGCCGATCTCCGCGCGCAATTCCGGCGTGATGCCGGGGGCGGGCGCCTCCTCGACGACCTTCTGGTGGCGGCGCTGCATCGAGCAATCGCGTTCGCACAGATGCACCGCGTGCCCCTGACCGTCGGCCAGCACCTGGATTTCCACGTGGCGCGGGTTTTCCAGGAATTTCTCCATGTACACCATGTCATTGCCGAACGCGGCGCGCGCTTCCGCACGCGTGGTCGCGATCGCGTTGCCAAGGTGTGCCTCGGTATGCACGTCGCGCATGCCGCGTCCGCCGCCGCCGCCCGCGGCCTTGATCAGCACCGGATAGCCGATTTCACGCGCAATCTTGAGGCTGCGTTCGACATCGTCATCGAGTGGGCCGCCCGATCCGGGGACGCATGGTACGCCGGCCGCCTTCATGGCCTTGATGGCTTCGACCTTGTCGCCCATGAGGCGGATGGTTTCCGCGCGCGGGCCGACGAAAATGAATCCGGATCGCTCCACCTGTTCGGCGAAGTCGGCGTTCTCGGAAAGGAAGCCGTAGCCCGGATGGATCGCGGATGCGTCCGTGACTTCGGCCGCGGCGATGATCGCCGGAATGTTCAAATAACTTTGCGCGGACGGCGCCGGGCCGATGCAGATGGCTTCGTCGGCCATGCCGACGTGTTTCAGGTTCCGGTCGGCAGTCGAATGCACAGCCACCGTCTTGATGCCCATGGTCTGGCAGGCGCGCAGCACGCGCAGCGCGATTTCGCCGCGGTTCGCGATCAACACTTTATCCAGCATGGCGCTCAACCAATCACGAACAGCGGTTCATCGAATTCCACCGCCTGACCATTTTCGGCGGCGATCGCGAGCACGGTGCCGGCGACCTCGGCTTCGATCTGGTTGAACATCTTCATGGCCTCGATCACGCCCAGCGGATCGCCGACCTTGACCTGCTGGCCCACCTTCACGAACGGTTCGGCACCTGGCGACGACGCGGCGTAGAAGGTGCCGACCATCGGCGAACGCACCACGGTGCCCGGCGGTAGGCCGGGTTCGGTCGTGGCCGGCGTGGCGGCCGCAGCCGGCGCCGCCACGGGCGCGGCCATCATGGGCGCCGGTGCGGCGACCATCTGCGGCGCGACCGCGCCGGCGGTCGGGAAGCGCGACAGGCGGACGACTTCTTCGCCCTCCTTGATCTCGAGTTCCGAGAGATTGGATTCTTCCAGCAGTTCGATCAGTTTTTTGACTTTTCTGAGATCCATGACGGTCTCGCTGTGGGATGAGGGGTCAGGCGCCGGCCAGCCGCTTGATCGCGGCGTCCAGCGCATAGCGGTAACTGTCGGCGCCGAAGCCGGCGACGATGCCGGCGGCGAGGTCGGAGAAATACGATAGGCGGCGGAACGGTTCGCGCGCGTGCGGGTTCGACAGGTGCACCTCGATGAAGGGAAGTGCGACGGCCGCAAACGCATCGCGCAGCGCCACCGAAGTGTGGGTGAACGCGGCCGGGTTGATCAGGATGAAAGCCGTGGCGTCGCGCCTGGCCGCCTGCACCCGCTCGACAAGTTCGTGCTCGGCGTTCGACTGGCAACTGGTCAACTCGTGGCCGGCGGCCTCGGCCTGCCGGATCAGTGCGGCGTCGATGTCGGCGAGCGTGGTGCGGCCATACACCTCCGGCTCGCGATCGCCGAGCAGGCTGAGGTTGGGGCCATGGAGAACCAAAATCTTCGCCACGCTCTGAGCGTACCTGAGGCCGAACGGGAGCGGCGAAGTCTGAACTGTCGTTCACCTTTTGTCCAGCGAATCGCCGGAGTTGGCCGCAGTTGCAGGCGTGTTTCAGGGCTTGGCGGCGTTGGCTTCCTTCAGCCAATCGTCGAGCAATGCTTCGTCGACCGGGCCCAGCTTGGTTTCCAGAATGCGCCCGTCGCGGCCGATCAGTACGCTGTAGGGCAGCAAGCCCGCGGTATCGCCGAAGACGGTGGTCGGCACGGGATCGGCATCGATGCCGATCAGGATGGGATAATTGACGGATGTGCGCTTCATGAAGGCTTCGGCCGAAGGCGCCTGTTCCATCGCGATCCCGACCACTTGCGCGCCATCCGCCGCATGCTCGCGCTGGAACTTCGCGAGCATCGGCATTTCCTTGAGGCACGGCACGCACCAGCTCGCCCAGAAGTTCAGCACCACCACCTTGCCGTGCCATCTGGCCAGCGTGGTGGTCTGGCCGGCCACGTCCGGCAACGCGTAGCCGCTCACCGCATCGCCCACAGCGAAGGTTTTCACGCCCGCCGGTGCGGGCGGCTGGTCGGGCATTCGGTTCGCCCATCCGTTCTGCAGCCACCAACCACCCGCCGCGGCAGCGCAGGCCAGCACCAGGATCAGGATCGTGCGACGGTCCATCATTGCGCGGCCGGCCCCGTGTCGGCATGGATCAGCGCGTTGCGGACCAGCGACGCAGTCAGCACGGTCGGCAATGCGCGGCCCTCGCCGCCGCCGCGTGGATACACCACGTACAGCGGTACGCCGGGCGAATGGAACGATTTCAGGTATGCCCCGATTTCGGGGTCGACGTCGGTCCAGTCACCCTTCATGTATACCGCGCCGGTTCGGGCGAGCAGGTCCTTGAAACCTTGCGTGTCCAGCACCGCGTATTCGTTGGCCTTGCAGGTGACGCACCAGTCGGCGCCGATGTCCACGAACACCGGCGTGCCCGTTTCGCGGAGCGACCGCAGTTTGGTCGGGCTGAAGGCGATCACGTCGCCGTTCGACGAGGCCGTCTGCGAAATCGGCGCGACCCGCGTGACGCCATACAGCGACGCCGCGGCCGCGATCGCCAGCACCAGCGTGAAGACGTGGCCGAGCGTGCGGTCCGGCTGCCGGCGCGCGTGCCACCACAACGCGGCCGCCAGCAGCACCATCGCGATCAGTACCAGCGCCACGGCGTCCGCGCCGCGCTGGTGCGCCAATACCCATACCAGCCACACGGCCGACAGATACATCGGAAACGCGAGAACCTGTTTCAGCGTCTCCATCCAGCGGCCGGGTTTCGGCAGCCAGCGCGCCAGCGCGGGGACGAGGCCGATCAGTGTCAGCGGCAAGGCGAGGCCGATGCCCAGCACCAGCATCACCAGCAACTCGTGCGCGGCGGGCGCGACGAACGCATAGGCGAGCGCCACGCCCATGAATGGCGCGGTGCACGGGCTTGCCACGATCACCGCCAGCACGCCCGTAAAGAAGTGTCCGGCCGCGCCGCCGCGACGGGTGAGGCCGGTGCCGATATTCCCTAGACCCGCGCCGAACTGCACCACGCCCGACATAGACAACCCCACCGCGAACAGCACGCACGCCAGCACCGCCACGATCACCGGCTGCTGCAACTGCGTGCCCCAGCCGACCGCGTGACCGGCACCCCGCAGACCGAGGATCGCCAAACCGATCGCGAGAAAGGTCGCGATCACGCCTGCGGCATAGGCCAACGCATGTGCCCGCGCGCGCTGGCGCGATTCGCCGCTTTCCAGCACGCCCACTGCCTTGATCGCGAGCACCGGCAGCACGCACGGCATCAGGTTCAGGATCAGCCCACCGACGAACGCCAGCAGCAGGGCGAACGCCAAGCCGGTGCCAATCGGGCTGGCCGCTTGCGCGGTTGGCTGATCGCCGGTTGCTGCGGGTACATCCGGTGCGGTCGTCAATGACGAGGTGAGGGGATTGCGCGACGCGCCGCCGTCTATCGCTCCGCCTCCGGCCGTGCCGAGCGGCCCCCCGCCGGACGTGGGCAGGGTGAACGTCTCGACATTCGGCGGGTAGCAGATCTTGGGCTCGACTTCGTGGCAGCCTTGGTACTCCACTTCCACCTTCAGCCTCGCCGGCATGGCGCCCGCCGCCGAGTACGGCAGCGACGCATCGACCGCGTCGTGGTAAATCTCCACGTCGCCGAGGTAGGGGTCGTGTTCTTTGGTGCCGGGCGGCGTTTGCAGCGCACCGACGGTCACGCCGGGCGTCAGGATCTTCGCGTGGATGCGTCCGCGGTAGAGGTAGTAGTGCGGCGCGATGTCGAAATGCAACGCAATCGTGCCCGGCTTCGCGACGACGGGCTTCAGCGCGAACGCCTCCGTCACCGGCAGCAGGCCTTCGCCGGGGCTGTTGGTTTGGGCGTGCGCGCCCGTGGCGACGAACAACGCCGCCGCGAAACCCATCAGGCGTATAAAAAGCTGTCGGGAAAGCATCGGGATGACCAAAAACAGGGGCGGAGCCATATGGACCGGCCCACGCCAAGTTTCATTGTCGCAGGCCCCCGCCCGCGCTGCCACTCACGGTGCCGCCGTTTCGCGCGCCAGCCATTCCAGATAGGTCGGCAATCCATCGGCAATTTCGAACGCGACCAACTCCGGCACCTCGTACGGGTGCAGCTCCACCAGCCGGTCGCGCAGCGCGTCGAAGCGTTCGCGGGTGGTCTTGATCAGCAGCAAGACCTCCGCGTCCTCGTGGATTTCACCCTGCCAGCGGTAGGTGGAATTCATGCCCGGCAGCCGGTTCACGCAAGCCGCCAGCCGCTCCTCGACCAGCGCGCGGGCGATCCGCGCCGCGGTTTCCGCATCGGGGCAGGTGGAGAGGCAGAGCAGGGGCATGGCGGTGAGTCAGGCCTGACGTTCGAAATTGTGGCGGGTAGGAGCGCAAACTGGTAGGGCGGGAGGAGCCCGGACTCGGTCCGGGCGTATCCCGCATGCTCCCGGCGGGATACGCCGCTGCGCGGCTTCTCCCGCCCTACGGAGTTGCGGGCTCTTGAAACCGGGGTTTCCGGACCTACAATTAGCACTCGTCGTTGTTGAGTGCTAACAACGCCAACCCCTTTTCCAACCCCAACGCAGCTGGAGTCATCATGAAGCTTCGTCCATTGCACGACCGCGTCATCGTCAAGCGCCTCGAGGCGGAAACCAAGTCCGCCGGCGGCATCGTCATCCCCGACACCGCGACCGAAAAGCCGATCAAGGGCGAAGTGGTCGCCGTGGGCACCGGCAAGATCCAGGAAGACGGCAAGGTCCGCCCGATGGCGGTCAAGGCCGGCGACAAGGTGCTGTTCGGCAAGTATTCCGGCACCGAGGTCAAGGTCGATGGCGAGGAACTGCTCGTCATGCGCGAAGACGATCTGGTCGCCGTGCTCGAAGGCTGATAAAGCCGGTCATTCCTTAAAGCCGTCATTCCGGCACAAGCCGGAATCCACTTCGATCAGCAGATGGATACCGGTTTGCGCCGGCATGACGATCCAAAGCAAAGATTCAAGGAACCAATCCCATGGCAGCCAAAGAAATCCGTTTCTCCGAAGACGCGCGCAGCCGCATGGTGCGCGGCGTCAACGCCCTGGCCAACGCGGTCAAGGCGACCCTCGGCCCCAAGGGCCGCAACGTCGTGCTCGAGAAGAGCTTCGGCGCCCCGACCATCACCAAGGACGGCGTGTCCGTGGCGAAGGAAGTGGAGCTCGCCGACAAGTTCGAGAACATGGGCGCGCAGATGGTGAAGGAAGTCGCCTCCAAGACTTCCGACGCCGCCGGTGACGGCACCACCACCGCGACCGTGCTGGCGCAGGCGATGATCCGCGAGGGCATGAAGGCGGTCGCCGCCGGCATGAACCCGATGGACCTGAAGCGCGGCATCGACAAGGCCGTGACCGCCGCCGTCGACGAATTGAAGAAAATCTCCAAGCCGTCGGCTGATTCCAAGTCGATCGCGCAGGTCGGCACCATCTCCGCCAACGGCGACGAGAACATCGGCAAGCTGATCAGCGAGGCGATGGACAAGGTCGGCAAGGAAGGCGTGATCACGGTCGAGGACGGTTCGGGTCTCGAGAACGAGCTCGACGTCGTCGAAGGCATGCAGTTCGACCGCGGTTATCTCTCGCCGTACTTCATCAACAACCAGCAGTCGATGCAGTGCGAGCTGGAAGACCCGTACATCCTGCTGCACGACAAGAAGATCTCCAACGTGCGCGACCTGCTGCCGGTGCTGGAAGGCGTTGCCAAGTCGGGCAAGCCGCTGCTGATCGTGGCGGAAGAAGTCGAAGGCGAGGCGCTGGCGACCCTGGTGGTCAACACCATCCGCGGCATCGTCAAGGTCTGCGCGGTGAAGGCGCCGGGCTTCGGTGATCGCCGCAAGGCGATGCTGGAAGACATGGCGATCCTGACCGCCGGCACCGTGATCTCCGAAGAGGTCGGCCTGCAGCTCGAGAAGGCGACCGTCAAGGATCTCGGCCGCGCCAAGAAGATCATCGTCACCAAGGAAAACACCACCCTCATCGACGGCGCCGGCGACACCAAGGGCATCGAGGGCCGCATCAAGCAGATCAAGGCGCAGATCGAGGAGACCACCTCCGACTATGACCGCGAGAAGCTGCAGGAACGCGTCGCCAAGCTGTCCGGCGGCGTGGCGGTGGTCAAGGTTGGTGCCGCGACCGAGGTCGAGATGAAGGAAAAGAAGGCGCGCGTCGAGGACGCCCTGCACGCCACGCGCGCGGCGGTCGAGGAAGGCGTGGTGCCGGGCGGCGGCGTGGCGCTGGTGCGCGCGCTGGCCGCGATCGGCAAGCTGAAGAGCGACAACGAGGACCAGGAACACGGCATCGTGATCGCCAAGCGTGCGATGGAAGCGCCGCTGCGCGAAATCG
>Ga0207486_1000079_pt1 | contig 12301 bp, 9 predicted proteins | sample NitcycUWRG01A310_FD_188045 | JGI IMG/M metagenome (GOLD analysis project Ga0207486, IMG submission 188045) | Soil microbial communities from Arlington Agricultural Research Station in Wisconsin, USA - Nitrogen cycling UWRJ-G01A3-10 (SPAdes) | ecosystem: Environmental > Terrestrial > Soil >... | reverse complement strand
CGCGTCCGTTTTTGCGTTACATGGCGTTGTTGATGTTGTTTGGTGATGGTATCGGCACGCTGGCGTATGCGCTGGTAGCGGATTACGCGAAGGCGCACCTTGTCGACATCGTGGCGCGCACCGAGTTCTACAACGATCTGGATCTGGCCACGAATCTGCTGGGTGCGATGCTGCAACTGACGCTGACCCGCTGGTTGCTGATCCGTCATGGTGCCGGTTGGGGCCTGGTGGTGCCGGCGGTGGTGAATATCGGGCTGCTCGCCGGCGTAGTGGTGCTGGCCGGTGGCAATCTCGCCTTGTTCGGTTACAGCGTGCCGGTACTGGCGCTGATGGCGGTGGCGACGCGCGCCCTTGCCTATGGCATGACCAAGCCGGCCGCGGACGCGCTGTACACCAGGGTGCCGCGCGAGACGCGCTACAAGGGCAAGAATTTTGTCGAGACGGCGGTATGGCGCTTTGGTGACGTCCTGGTGACCAGCGCCGTGAGCGGCTTGCGGGCGGTGGGGGTTGGCGTCGCCGGATTGGCGTTGCTGGGCACGGGAGTTGCTGCCGCCGCGGCAATCGTGGCGCGGCGCGCAGGGTGGTCGCCGGATTTGGCCCCTGAGGTTGCCGACTCCGATGCGGTGGATGCTGCAACGCGCGCCTGAGGTACCGCGTGCCGATCGATTCGCCGCATTGCGCCATCGTGACGTGGCCGGGCACCTACCGTCGCTGCCCGGCGCGCCGCAGGCCATGGTGGTCCGCTGGAGTCAGCTGGTGATGTAGCGTTCCATGTGCTCGATCTGCTCGGCCTGGGCGTCGATCACCGCCTTGACCAGATCACCGGTGGAGATGACCCCGATCACCGCGTTGTTTTGTATCACCGGCAGATGGCGCACGCGGCCATCCGTGCACAGGTGCATGCAATCGAAGATGTCTGTCTCCGGGCCGACGACGGTCAGCGGGTCGCTGGTCATGATGTCGGCCACGGGAGTGGCGGCCGAGGAGCGGCCCTGCAGGATGACTTTGCGTGCATAGTCACGCTCGGAAACCACCCCGACCAGACGTGGCCCGCGCATCACCAGCAAGGCGCCGATGCGGTGTTCGGCCATCAGCTTGATCGCCTCGCGCACCGGAGCTTCCGGCGCGATCGAATATACGGTGCTGCCCTTGGCTTGCAACAACTGCTTGACTTGAGTCATGTCTGCGCCTCCCCGGCCCCGGCGGGCCGCCTCAAGGCGAGTCTAGCGCGCGTTCGGGGGCTGCGTGTTGGAACGGTGTGAACCCCGATTTTCGGAGCGATTCCGCGTATCGGGGCGTTGCCGGCGCAGGTAACCCGGGCCGCCCAACTGGCGCATCTGCCGCATGATCCAGTCGGTACGCCGCAGCACGTACGCGCTGGGACGATCCGCGTGCAAGCGCCGTGGGCTGGGCAGCACGGCCGCAAGACGGGCGGCTTGCGCTGCGTTCAACCGGGCTGGCGTGGTGTGGAAGTACGCCTTGCTGGCGGCGCCCACGCCATAGATCCCGTTGCCGAATTCGGCGATGTTCAGATACACCTCCAGAATGCGCTGTTTGGGCCAGGTCCATTCGAGCAGTACCGTGAAGTAGGCCTCCAGGCCCTTGCGCACGAAACTGCGCCCGTTCCACAGGAACAGGTTCTTCGCCGTCTGCTGGCTGATGGTACTGGCGCCGCGCAGACGCGCACCATCGTCGGCAGCGTCGATGGCGCGCTGTATCGAGTCCAGATCAAACCCGTGGTGAAACGGAAACTTCTGATCCTCGGCGGCGACCATGGCCAGGGGTACGTTCGGGGCGATGGCACGCCATGGCACCCAGTGCTGACGCAACTGAAAACCCGTTTCGCCGTGCAGCCATGCACCGACCTGGCGTTCCACCATCACTGCCGAGGTCACTGGCGGGACGAAGCGCAGGGTCACCACGGCAATCCAGCCCAAGACCAGCCACAGCACGATCGCGCCGGCACACCAGCGCAGCAGACGCATCAGCAGGGAACGGCGCGACAACACGCGGGCAGGTTAACCGCAACGGCAACCCGGACAGTATACGGGCGTTGTTGCGGGCGGGTGCCGCCCCCATTTGAAGGCTCAGGCCAAGACCACCACCTGTGAGATCGCCTCATGGACACCGTTGACAAAGATGTTTTGCAGCGCTTCCTGCTCGAGCGCGCCGGCGTGCGTGGCGTTTTCGTGCGGCTTGGCGCGTCCTGGCGCGAAGTGGCTGGTCGCGCGGCGTATCCGCCGGCGCTGCACGCCTTGCTCGGCGAAGCCCTGGCAGCCAGTGCATTGCTTACCGGTAACATCAAATTGGACGGTGCGCTGTCGATCGAGTTGAAGAGCAGTGGTGCGTTGCGTCTGTTGTTTGCCGAGTGCAACGACCAGGGTCGGCTACGCGGTTTGGCGCGCTGGACGGATCCACTGCCCGAGCCGTTGGCGCTGCAAGCGCTGCCCGCCGGCAGCATGGCAATCACCATTGGCAACGTGGAGAGTGGCCAGCGTTACCAGGGACTGGTGGATCTGCAGCAGCCCAGTCTGGGCGCAGCGCTGGAGAATTATTTTGCCCGCTCCGAGCAATTGCCGGCGCGCATCCTGCTGGCGGCCGACGACACCCAGGCAGTCGGCCTGATGCTGCAGCAGCTGCCTGCCGATGGTGGCCACGCTGCGGTGCGCGACGACGACGCCTGGCCGCGGGTGCTGCAGTTGACGGCAACGCTCGGCGCCCATGAGTTGCTGCACAGCACGCCGGAGCAGGTGTTGTATCGGCTGTATCACGAAGAGTCGGTGCGCTTGTTCGTGCCCCGCACGTTGGCCTTTGGTTGCAGCTGCAGTCGCGAGCGCGTCGGCGCCATGCTGCGCTCGATGGGCCGTGACGAGGTGGAGGCGGCGTTGGCGGTGCGTGGCGACGAGATCGAGGTGACCTGCGAGTTTTGCGCGCGTGTCTACCATTTTGATCGTATTGACGCCGAACACCTGCTTAGCGCCGCCGCCGCACCGGCGTCGCCCACCACCACTCATTGAGTGACTGCGCCGGCGTGCCGCGCCGGTTCAGGGCAAGTGAAACGGCATGCCGGTTTGTGGCCAGTTGTTGGCAGGTTGACCCTTGGCGAACAGGAAGCCCTGGCCGAATCGGCAGCCGATGCCCAGTAGCGCCCGGCGTTGGGATTCTTCCTCGATACCCTCGGCGATCACGCGCATGTGCAATGAGTCGGCGAGTACCTGGATGGTGCGTACCAGTGCCAGTGCCTGGGTTTGCTCGTCGTCAACCGGCAATTCAGTGATGAACGAGCGGTCGATTTTCAGCGTCTCGAACGGGTATTGGTGCAGATAACTGAGGGATGAGTAGCCGGTGCCGAAATCATCCAGCACGACACCCACGCCGTGTTTGCGCAGGTTCTGCAGGATCCGTTTGGCTTGATCGGGATTCTCCAATAGCGTGTGTTCGGTCACTTCCACACGCATGCGACGTGCCGGCACGGCGTACTGCTTGAACAGCGCCAGCAACCGTTGGTCGAGATCCGCGGAACGGAAATGTCGACCGGAAACGTTGAAGCTGATGAAGCCGTCGCCGGAGACCAGGTGTGGCGCCTGCGCACAGACCTGCTCGAAGATGCGCCAGTCGATGGCTTCGGAGCAGCCGCTCTCCTCGGCGATCAACAGGAAGTCGTCTGGTGCAAGCAAGCCACGTTGCGGATGGTGCCAGCGCAGCAGCGCTTCGTAGCCGACCACGAGGCCGCTTTCCAACTCGACGATTGGCTGGTAGAACGGCACGAATTCGTTGCGCGCCAGGCCATGGCGCAGGTCGTTTTCCATGTCCAGCAGGGACAGTGCTTCGCGTCTCAGGCGATCGTCGAACAGTGCGGTGCGGTGGCGACCGTCATCTTTCGCGTTGTACATCGCGACGTCGGCATCGCGCAGCAGTTCTTCCGGCTGGCGATAACGTGCGGCGGACAACGCGATGCCGATCGACGCTGAAGTAAAGACTTCCTTGGCCCCGAGCTGAAACGGGGTTTGCAGCTCATGGATGATGCGTTCGGCGATCAGGACGGCCTTGTCACCGTGGTCGATGCTTTCCAGCAACACGGCAAACTCGTCGCCACCCAGACGCGCCACGACATCACGCGTTTTGACGCATGCGCGAATGCGTCCGCCAACCTGGAACAGCAAATCGTCGCCGACCAGGTGACCGACGGAATCGTTGATGACCTTGAACCGGTCCAGGTCGATGAACAGCACGGCAAACTGGTCTTTGCTGTCCAGCAGATAGCGCGCCATCGCCTGCTCCAGCCGCTGCAGCAGCAACGTGCGGTTGGGCAGTCCGGTGAGCGAATCGTGCAGGGTTTCGTATTTCAGGCGGCGTTCGACACGTTCGCGTTCGCTGATTTGCTCGCGCAGGTCGCGGTTGGCCAGCGCCAGTGCGCGGGTGCGCTCGGCAACGCGACGCTCCAGCCCGGCGTATGCGTGTTGCAGCGATGTCGCGGCGTGCTTGCGCTGCAAGGCGTTGGCAATGTGGTAACTGACAAAGGTGAGTACTTCCTGATCGTGTGCGTTATATACGTGCCGCGGTGAATAGCTTTGCAGCGCCAGCACACCCATGGGTTTGTCGCCGAACTTCAACGGCACACCCAGCCAGCACACGGAGAGCGCACCCAGCCTGCTGACTTCACCCCGTTCCACCAGGCGATCGAAGTCCGCGCGCGAGGCGAGCAGTGGCGTGCCGTGGCGCAATACGTATTCGGTTACACCGTGACCGTGCAAGCGTGGTTGCAGCTGGTGGTCCACTTCATCGACAAAATACGGAAACGTGAGCAGCCCGGTTTCCTCTTCGAGCAGCGCAATGTAGATGTTGCGCGCGTACAGCAGACCGCCAATCACCTGATGCACGGCAGCGTAGAAGTTTTCCAGAGTGTCCGGAGCGTTCGCCAGTTCGGCAATGCGAAACAGCGCCGCCTGCAAGCGCTCGCCGCGGCGGCGCTGCAATACCTGCTGGCGCAGGATGCGATTGGCCTCGCGCAATGCAGCAGTGCGTTCGGCAACGCGGTAACCCAGTTCGAGATGCGCGGCGCGACGTTCAAACGCTTTCTCTACGTGCCGGGCGAGATGGGTGAGCAGGTCCATGTCCTGGCGCGAGTAGTGGATATCCGTGCGGTAACTCTGTGTTACCAGGCCGCCCACGACGTTACCGGCGCGCAGCATCGGCACGCCGAGCCAGTGCTCGCAGTGCGAACCGAGCGGAATCATGTCAGCGCCGAGCTGCTGCTTGAGCTCCTCCTCCGAACCCAGCATTGGCTGGCCGGTGCGCAACAGGGTCCAGGTCAGACTGTGCGCCATGCTCTGCAGCGGAATGTCCTGATCCGGCAGCGGCGCGTTGGTGTCGATGGTGTCGATGTAGCAGGGGAAACGGACGTTCTGCGTGACCGCGTCGTACAGGACGATGTAAAAATTTTCTGCGTACAGCAGGCTGCTGACGATGCCGTGCAAGGCCTGCGTCATTGCCGACATTGGCTGGTCGATGTCGGCCTGCTCGGCGATTGCATAGGAGGCCCGCTGCACCCGCTCGGCCAACGCGAGACGCGAGATGGCCTCGTAAAGGTGGCCATTTTCCGTCAATTGATGAACGCGCACGGTGGCCATGCGGCCCACCCAGAGCAACTCCTCGTGCGCCTGCGCGGACAGCGTGGCGTTGCCGGCATCGAACACGAGCGCGCGGCGGTCCACGACATCCTCGACCAGTCGCAGCAGGCTTGCCGGCGGGTCGGCGGTGATCGCGTCGGCGTCGCACCAGTGCAAACGCCCGTGCACGTTCAGGTTGTCCAGCATTTGCGCACAAACCATCAGCACCGCGGCCGTATCCGCAGCCTGGAACAACTCCTCCACCCGGCGTCGCAGCCACGCGGACTCCGACGCATTCCCCTGCAGTTGCGCGGAGTGAGTTTTCGATATAGCGCTCATGAACAGGGCGGGCTCAAGATCGGTTGGTCAGTGGCACTACACGCGAGGCTACCGACTTTATATCCTGTAACCGAAGCGTGCTGCCATCATCGACGAAGATGCGGCCACGATCATGCGCGGCCGAGCGGTTGTCAGAATTGTGAATAGTCACACTATTTGTGCGTATCGATGCCGCTTTTCGGGTGTTAACAGAACGTAAAACTTGCTATACTCAATTCCGCATAGCCATCCCCACCAACCGGGTAGTTTTCGTCCCCCATGCGTCGTTTGTCCGCCACCTTGATCATGCTCCTGCCGCTTGCCGCGGCAGCACAGGCTGTGGGAGATAGAGGCGCCGAGGCGCAGCGCTTGCTGCTGCAGCAACCCAGCCAGTTTACCGAAGTCGAGTCGGGTGTGGCGCTGCCGCTCTGGCGGGGTACCGACGGCCGCTTGCTGGCACTCAAGCTGGAGCAAGACCCTGCAGCGGGGGCCGCGCGTGCCAATGTGCCGCTGTCATGGCATGTGGTGGATGCAACGAGTGTGGTCGGTGCCGGGCTGCAATATGACCTGGCGACGAATTTGCACGCACATGCGGAGCTCACGCAGCAAAGCTGGGTCAACCAGCCGACACGTCTGGTGGGTAGCGAAGTGGGCGCCAGCTATGACCTGGGGCGCTACAGCGTGGGCTTGAGCGTGGGTACCAACGACACACCCAACGCCAATATGGCATTGCCCCGGGTGTTGCCCGGCGCTGTGCCGGGGGTGAGCGGGTTGGTCGGTTTCGACAGCAGCACCCAGCTCAACGCAAGTGGTCGACTTGCGCTCGGTAGCAAGAGCGGAATCGACCTGGGCGCCAGTGCAGGCCGTATTCGTTTGTTGCCAGGCAATCTGCTCGGTGTCAGCACGCTTGATCAGAAGGTGTTGCGGCTCGGCGTGGAGCATGGTCCGCTGAGTGGTTCACTGGTTGGTCGTACCTTGCGACCACAAGTCGGTATTCCCGGCAGTTTCAGCGCGGACCAGCGCTGGAGCAGTATTGACCTGGGCGTCACCTGGCGCTTGCCGTGGCGCGGTGAGTTGAGTGTCGGCGCGCAGAACCTGTGGTCATCCGGCACGCCGCTGAACACTCCAGCTGGCCCCGAGCCCGATCAGTCACGCACCCCGTACGTGCAGTACCACCAGGATCTGTAGTCTGCTGGGTGGGTTGCTGCGTCACACCGACGCGGGATGTGGTTCCAGCAACTCCTGTACTCGGTGGCTGTGTTCGGCGCCCGCCCGATTTGCCCGGTGGTCAATCGCGCGGCTGATGGCCTTGGTCGGTACGCTCGTGCGCTGCTGGACCTTCTGCATGGGAACTTCGGCGTTGCCGGCGTGGCCTCTCCGCAGTGCGGAAAATCGGGCAGGTGGTTATTCCCCGGGTGCGTCTGGAAACGACGCTGGCCGCACCGGATCATGTTTGTAGTGTGGTGACTCCATCCGCCGCTCCTTGTCTCGCGCGCCGCATTCCATCCCGGTCTTCATTTGCCTTTCCGCACGCGCAGATCACCACTGAATGTCTCGATGGTGAGCGTGGCGTCACCGTCGCCGAGGCGGACGTCCAGCTTGCTTCCGGGACCGTGTTCGGCGGATTGCGGGGTGCCGAAATCGCTGCGCAAATTGCCGCTGAAACTGCTGGCGCGCAGCGTGCCTGTAGTGGTCGCCGGCAGCAGCAACTGGACGTCGCCGCTCATGCTGTCGATGGCCAGCTGCCCATCCGCGGCCATGCCGCCGCTCACTTGCGCATCGCCGGACACGGTACTGAGTGTCAGCTGATGCCACGGGCCACCGCCGGCCTGGATCCGCCCGGATACCGTTTGCAGCCTAGCGGTCTGGCCCAGTGTCGGCGCCAGGATGTCACCGCTGACGGTTTGCAGGTCGGCCTGTCCGGCGTGCCCGGCCAGTTCGATGCCGCCGCTGACGCTGCCGGCCTTGAGCTGCGGTGTGCGGGCATTGAGCCGCACCCGGCCACTGACGGTGTGGATATCGAGGTTGCCGCCATCGGTGCCGTCGATCAGCAGCGAGGCGCTGACGGTGTTGACGGACAGCGCTGCGGCGCGTGGCACCCGCAATTCAAGCTGCGTGGGGTCCATCCGGCGGTCGCCGCCCCAGTTGAACCAGCCTGCACCACCACCCTGAGCCTCAACCTTGATGGCGAGGTCGGTGTTGCTGCCGGTGATGCGCAGAGGTTTGGCGCCATCCCCCAGCGTGCCGCTGACCTGCACCACATTGCGATCCCAGGTGGTCACGTTCACCGTGCCGGCAATATTGCCGATGCTGATGTGCGGCGCTGAACTGGTCGCGTGTTGCAGGTCGATTGGCGTGGCAGCAAATGCCTGGCCCATGCCCAGGCACAGCAGCAGCGGAATACCGTGACGGATACGCATGATCAGCCGGCCTCGTGAGTCAGTTCGCGCAGTTGTACCTGTTGGCGTTCGGTGCGGCTGAGCAGGCGGCGCAGCGCGGGTGAATGGGGCGCCTGGGTGAGCGCCTGGTCCAGCTCCATGTGTGCGGCGTCCAGTTCAATTGCGGCGCCACGCAAGCGCGGATCGGCGGGTGCCCATTGCGTCGGTGCGGTGCTGGCAGACTGGGTATCCCGGGCCGGTTGCGCCAGTTGCCAGCCGACACCACCGGCGAGCAGCAGCGATGCGGCGAGTCCACTGGCGAGCCACCACCGCGTGGCGCGTCCCGGTCGCGTTGCTGCAGGTGTCGACGTGGCGTCGTCGTGGTGGTGACCATGCTCCTCCACGACCGCATTGATGGCTGCCCAGAGATCGCGCTGCGGGGTCAGCGGCTGACGTAGATCGCGCAGCTGGCGGAGCCACTCGAACTCATTCATGTCGGTGCTCCCAGAGCCTTGCGCAGCAGGCCACGCGCGCGGTGCAGCTGCGCCTTCGAGGTGCCCACGGCCATGTCCAGTTCGCGGCTGATTTCCGCGTGGTGCCAGCCCTCGATGTCGTGCAACACCAGCACGGCGCGGGCACGCGGCGGCAGTTGACCAATGGCGCGTTCCAGTTCCTTGCGCTCGGCAGCGCAGAACGGGGTTTGTCCACGATCGGGCAGCTCGTCCTCCACCGTGCTGACGGGGTCGGCATGGCGGGCGCGGATGTCCATCAGTGCCACATTGATTGCCAAGCGGTACAGCCATGTGCCGAACGCGCTTTCGTGGCGGAAACCGGGCAGCTTCCGCCAGGCGCGGATGAACGCTTCCTGGGTCAGGTCTTCGGCACGTGCATGATCGTATCCGGCAAGACGGTACAGGACGCCATGCACGCGCCCGACATGCAGCTGATACAGGCGACGAAAGGCCGCGCCGTCACCGGCTGCGGCGGCGCGAACATCGTCGGTGTCGGCGGCTCCGACGCGGACATTCGGCATGCAGGTTCCATGGGCCAGGCGCAGAGCGTTCATCGTGCCAGCTTGGATGCGCGCGTGCGTGAAAGGGTTTGCATCACTCAACGGCCGGCCAGTGGCCCGACTGTGGTTCTCAGTGTGCGGTCGCCGCGTGGTGTGGCGCGTCGGCAGCCAGGGCGTCGGCAACGCGCTGATATTCAGCGCGCAAACGCTCGGGCAGCCGTGGCGCGAAGGTTTCCAGATAGTCCGCAGCGGAAGCCAGCTCGGCTTGCCAACCGCCGTTGTCCACCGCCAGCAATTCGTCCAGTTGCGCGCGGGTCAGGTCGAGACCTCTGAGGTTGAGTTCGTCGCTGGCGGGTACGGTGCCAATCGGCGTCGGCACACCGTGGACGGTGCCGTCGACACGCTTGATCATCCACTCCAGCACGCGCAGGTTCTGGCCAAAGCCTGGCCACAGGAATTTGCCGTCTGCACCCTTGCGGAACCAGTTGACCTGGAAAATCCCCGGCAACTTTGCACCTGGCTTGTCGAACGCCAGCCAGTGCGCGAAGTAGTCACCGTAGTGGTAGCCGCAGAATGGTTTCATTGCCATCGAGTCGCGGCGCAACACACCAACCGCGCCAGTAGCTGCGGCGGTGGTTTCCGAGCCCATCGTGGCGCCCATCAACACGCCGTGCGTCCAGTCGCGCGCTTGCACCACCAGCGGCAGCAAGGTGGGACGTCGACCGCCGAACACGATCGCACTGATCGGCACGCCCTGCGCCGCTTCGGCCTGCGGGGACCAGGTGGGGCACTGCCGGCTGCTGACGGTGAAACGCGAGTTGGGATGTGCCGCCGGGCCGTTCGCCGGGTCGTATGGGCGGCCCTGCCAGTCGGTAACCGGGGTGCCGGGCAGGCCTTCCCACCATGGCTGATTGTCGGCGGTGACGGCAACGTTGGTGTAAATGGTGTCGTGCGCGATGGTTTGCAGCGCGTTCGGGTTGGTGCTCTGGCTGGTGCCGGGAGCCACGCCGAAGAAACCAGCTTCCGGGTTGATCGCGTACAGGCGACCGTCCGCGCCCGGGCGCATCCAGCAGATGTCGTCGCCCACGGTCCATACCTTCCAGCCGTCGCGCTGATAGCCCTCGGGCGGGATCAGCATCGACAGGTTGGTCTTGCCGCAAGCCGAGGGAAATGCCGCAGCGATGTAATGGATGTCGCCGTGGGGGTTTTCGATGCCCACGATCAGCATGTGCTCGGCCAGCCAGCCTTCGGCATGCGCCTGATTGCTGGCGATGCGCAACGCATGGCACTTCTTGCCGAGCAGCGCGTTGCCACCGTAACCGGAGCCAAACGACTTGATCGCGAGCTCGGCAGGGAAATGCATGATCCAGCGCCGCTCCGGATCCAGTTCACCGATGGAGTGCAGGCCTTTGACGAACGTGCCCTCGCGCTCGATGCGCGCCTGCGCCGCCGTGCCCATGCGCGTCATGATGCGCATGTTGGCCACCACGTACGGGCTGTCGGTGATCTCCACGCCGCAACGCGAGAGCGGGGAATCGATCGGCCCCATGCAGTACGGGATCACGTACAGCGTGCGTCCCACCATGCAGCCGGCAAACAGCGCATCGATTTTCGCATGCGCGGCGGCCGGGTCCATCCAGTGATTGTTGGGGCCGGCGTCAGCTTCCTGCGGGTGACACACCAGGGTCAGGCGTTCCACGCGCGCGACGTCTGCCGGATCGGAGCGGTGCAAATAGCAGCCGGGGTGGGTGTGCTGGTTCAGCTCGATCAGCGCACCGGATTGCAGCATCTCCTGCACCAGCGCGTCATATTCCGCCTGCGAGCCGTCGCACCAGTGCACCTGGTCCGGCCGTACAAGCGCGGCTACCTCCTCGACCCATGCACTGAGTGCCTCCAACTGGCTCGCCATCATTGCTCCTCGGCAACGTGTCCCCAAAGTGGACTGAAACGTTAGTTTGCGGATGGGGTCATTGCAAGGTTGCGCGCAACAGTTCGCATCGCGGGCAAACGCCGTTGGCGTTGCCCCTGCTCAGCTGGGGATGAGTACCGCGATCATGTGCTCGACGTAATCGTCGTATTCCTCATGATTGAGGCGCGGCAATCCCAGCGTGAAATTGAGCTGCAGAAAGCCGACATAAGCGGCGTAAGTCAGGCGTGCGCGGTTCAAGGCTTCTGCCGGTCGCAGCCCGGCTTCGCGGTAAGTGGCGGTGAGAAATTCCATGCGGCGCTGGGACACCCGGGCGATCACCGGCACTACTTGCGGGTGATCCAGCGCCTTGAGCAGTGCCGCGTAGACGCGATGCGTCTGCAGTTCATGGGCGACGCGGCGGAACAGCTCGGGCAACCGTTCGCGCGGATCCGGTAGCTGCTCGATCGGGCGGATGATTTCGGCTTCCCCGTATTGTTCCCAGCGTGCCAACGCCGCACTCAGCAGCGCCTCGCGGGTGCGGAAATGCCAGTAGAAACTGCCCTTGGTGACACCCAGTTGGCGTGCCAGTGCCTCGACCGAGAGCGCGCCGACGCCCTGTTCGGCAATTGCCTCAAGCGCAGCCAGCTCCCAATCGTCGGCGGACAGCCGGGTGCGCGCGTCGAACATGGTCAGCAGGATCGTCGAGACGTGCAGGTCCGGGTTGAGGTGCGCCTGGATCAGCTCGATGTTCTTCAGCAGCTGCGACAGTCCCTCCAGGGCGTAGTACTCGCACTGGATCGGGATGAACACCTCGCGCGCCGCGACGAACGCGTTCACGGTCAGCAGGCCGAGCGACGGTGGGCAGTCGATGAGGACGTAGTCGAACCGGGAGGCACCGCTGGCCTCACGCTCGGCGAAGTAGGCCACCAGCGCCCGGTTCAGCCGCGACTCTCGGGCGACCAGCGAGACCAGCTCGATCTCGGCGCCGGCCAGGTCGATGGTCGCCGGTGCGCAGTACAGACCCGGTACGTCCGGGCAGGCCTGCACGACCTCGGCCATCGGCAGACCCTCGACC
>Ga0207486_1000072_pt1 | contig 12804 bp, 10 predicted proteins | sample NitcycUWRG01A310_FD_188045 | JGI IMG/M metagenome (GOLD analysis project Ga0207486, IMG submission 188045) | Soil microbial communities from Arlington Agricultural Research Station in Wisconsin, USA - Nitrogen cycling UWRJ-G01A3-10 (SPAdes) | ecosystem: Environmental > Terrestrial > Soil >... | reverse complement strand
CCAGCAACGCCGCCGCCGCGGCGCGCGCTTCGTCGAGGCCGGTGCCGGCTGGCGCCGAGAACGCGATGGTCTGCGCGCGCCAGTGCTGCTTGGCGATTTCCGCATCGACCTCGCGCTGGCGCGTGCGCGCCTGGGCCCGCGAAAACTTGTCGGCCTTGCTGAGCAGCACCACGCACGGCAGCTCGATTTCGGCGCAGTAGGCCAGCATCTGGCGATCGAACGGCATCAGCGCATGGCGAATGTCGGCGATCAGCACCAGCCCGCGCAGCGACTGGCGCTTGCGCAGGTAATGATCGATCGCCTGCCGCCAGTGATCGCGCAGGCTCGGCGGCACCTTGGCGTAACCGTAGCCCGGCAGGTCCACCAACCGGCGGCCGTCCGGCAGCGCGAACACCACCAGTTGCTGGGTACGCCCCGGCGTCTTGCTGGTGCGCGCGAGCGCCGATTGGCCAGCCAGTGCGTTGAGGGCCGACGATTTGCCGGCGTTGGAACGGCCGGCGAATGCGATTTCCGCGCCGGCGTCTGGCGGCAACTGGTCGGGACGGTGCGCCGCCAGCACGAATGTCGCGCCGCGAAGCGGGTTGTCGGATGCCTGCACGTTTGACCACCTTTCCTGCCGCGGCGATAATCCCGCGGTTCGCGCCGGCCGTTACCGCCGGTGCTCATGCTTACGGGAGAGAGGATTCTATGGGTTTCCGGCGCTCAGCAGCTGTCCTTGTCATGCTCGCCGCCTCGGCGCCGGTCGCGGTGGCACTGTCCGCGCCGCAGACCCAGGCCGAGTCGAACCCGGCCACGAGCGCGCCCGCCAGCGCATCCAGCGCGGCGGCCGCACCGGCCAGCGCGGAAAGCGCGTCCAAGGCCGCGGAAGCCGCGCTCACGCAGCTGCAAGCCGTGAAGACCCAGCCGGGTGACGCGAAAGCCGGCCAGGCCAAGGCCGCCGCGTGCGGCGCCTGCCACGGCATGGACGGCAATTCCACCGACGCGCAATATCCCAAGCTCGCCGGCCAGAGCGAGCAGTACATCGTCAGCCAGTTGATGCGCTTCAAGAGCGGCACGCGACAGAACGCGATCATGCAGGGCATGGCTTCCACACTGGCACCGCAGGACATGCACGACGTCGGTGCCTATTTCGCCGCGCAGAAGCGCCTGCCGGGGGTGGCCGACGCGAAACTGGCCAGCGATGGCCAGAAGCTTTACCGCGACGGCGATTCCAGCCGCGGCCTTCCGGCCTGCATGGCCTGCCACGGTCCCGACGGCGCCGGCAATCCGGGCTGGCGTGTGCCCAACATCGGCGGCCAGCACGCCGATTACGTGCAGGCGCAACTGAAGGCCTGGCACGACGGCGCAAGCTGGGGCAGCGACGCCCATGCCAAGATCATGCCGGCGATCGCCCAGCACCTGACGGAGCAGGACATTTCCGCGGTATCGAGCTATGTCGAGGGCCTGCACGCGGCGCCGGAAACCAAGGCCACGACCAAACCCGACGCCATCGATTGAACCCACCGCGCCTGCGCGCGGTCGAATTCAGGAAGGGGCCGGCACACTTGCCGGCCGTTTTCCGAAACGTGGGGATCCGAGCATGATCAAACGCACCGCCGTATTCGTGTTGCTGGCCGTCGTTGCCGCTGTCGCGTCCGCGCAGACGCCGCAGCAATGGACCGAAGGCAAGCAGTACTTCGCGATCCAGAATCCGCAGCCCACCGGCCAGCCCGACAAGGTGGTGGTGACCGAAGTGTTCTCGTTCGGTTGCCCGGCCTGCAACCAATTCGAGCCCTATGTCGACAAGCTGCGCGCCGAATTGCCCGCGGGCACGGTGCTGCAGTTCGTGCCGGCAAGCTGGCACCCCAATGAAGACTGGCCCGTGTTCCAGCGCGCCTACTTCACCGCCAAGGCGCTGGGGCTGGACAACCCGCAATCGCACGACGCGATGTTCAAGGCGATCTGGGGACCGAACGGTCCGCTCGCCACCTACGATCCGGCCACCCAGCGTCCCAAGGCCGAAGCGGACCTGCCCAAGATCGAGGATGTCGCCAAGTTCTACGGCCAGTTCGGCGCCAAGCCGGACGAGTTCGTCGCGACCGCCAATTCGTTCGCGGTCAACCTGGAAATGAAACGCGCCGACCAGCAGATCATGGCGTGGGGCGCGGACAGCACCCCGACCATCGTGATCGACGGCAAGTGGCGTTTGACGCCGGCCAGCACCGGCGGCGCGCAGCAGGCCGTCGACCTGACGCTGTATCTGGTCAACAAGGAATTGGCCGCGAAGAAGGCCCAGTGAGATGAGCACGGCGCGCATGATCCGTGGTGTGTTGCTCGCATGCGGCCTGCTGCTGACGGCCGCGTGTTCGGCACACAACGAAAACGGCAACGGCGGCGCCACAGCATCGGCCAGCACCGCGTCCAATGCGACGGTTGCGAGCACGCCGGCGCCCGCGGGTTCGACGCACTTCACCGAAGGCCAGGAATACGTCGCCTTGCAACCGCCGGCCGGACAGGCGCAACCCAGCGGCCCGGTGGAAGTGGTCGAGGTGTTTTCCTACGGCTGTTCGCACTGCGCGGAATTCGCGCCGTACATGGACAAGCTGCGCGCCGAACTGCCGAAGGGCGTCGAGGTGCGCTACGTGCCGGCGGTGTTCAGCGCCGCCTGGATGCCCTACGCGCAGGCGTTCTACGCGGCGAAGCAACTGGGTGCGCTGGAGCAGACCCACGACGCGATGTTCCAGGCGATGCTGGAACATTACCCACTCAATTCCCTGCAGGACATGGCGACCTGGTACGGCCGCCACGGCGTGGACCCGCAGAAGTTCATGACCGCGGCCACCAGCGCGGAAACCACCCGGCAGATGGCCGAAGACCAGCACACCCAGATCGGCTGGGGCATCGATGCCACGCCCACGCTGGTGGTCGGGCGTCGCGCCAGCGACGCGCAGGACGCGCCGTTCGTCGCGCTGATGCGCAGCGCTGAAGTGAAGAGCTATGCGCAACTCCAGCAGCTCGGCCTGTGGATGTCCCGGCAAGTCGATCAACGCTGAAGGCGCGCGCGCCGTCACGCGGCGTACGCCGACAAAGTGCTAGGCTGATCCGGTCATGAATTACGAGCCCGCCGCAGCGCCGGCCGACAACACCCTGCGCATCCTCAGTTGCAACATCCTCGCCGGCGCGAGCGTGAAGCGTTACCACGAGTACTTCACGCGCAGCTGGGGCGCGGTGCTGCCCGGCAAATACAAGCTCGGCAATCTCGATACCCTCGCGCGTTCGATCGCCGATTTTGACGTGATCGGCCTGCAGGAAGCGGACGCCGGCAGCGTCCGCTCGGGCTTTCTCAACCAGACGCGCTACCTCGCGGAAACCTCCGGCTTGCCGTACTGGAGCCACCAGCCCAACCGCAATCTCTCCAACGTCGCGCACACCGCCAATGGCCTGATCAGCCGCGCACAGCCGGTCGAGGTGCTGGACTACCCGTTGCCCGGCCGGCTGCGTGGTCGCGGCGTGCTGCTGGCGCGCTACGGCGCGGGCCGCGAAGCCTTGACGGTTGCGGTGGCGCACCTGTCGCTGGGCGTGCAATCGCGCCAGCGCCAGATTGACTTCATCGCCGACCTGCTGCACGACCGGCCCAACGCGGTGCTGATGGGCGACTTCAACTGCCCACCCGACTGTCCGGAGCTGCGCAGCCTGTTCGCGCACACTTCGCTGGCGCCGCCGACCCATCCGCAACCGACGTTCCCGAGCTGGCGCCCGCAGCGCGCAATCGACCACATCCTGGTGACCTCGCACATCGAGGTCGATCGGATGTGGACGCTGCCGGCCGCATTTTCCGATCATCTGCCGCTGGCCGCGGAAATTCGGGTGCCGGTGGCCGCGTTGCAAGCCGCCGCATAAGTACGCCGTCGCCAAACGAACTGCATCCGGCGCGGCTGCATGAGCGGCTCGCTTTCGCGCGTCCGCGTGCGCACGCGTGCGAAACATTCCCCAAACGATTCGCCGGAGCGGTTCGTCTAGAATCGTCCGGATGCAAATGGCCTTGTTGAAGAACGCGCCGCGGCGCGCATGGACGCGTCGATTCGCAACGGCGGCGTTTTCGACGATCGCGGCCGTCGCCACGGCGCAAGCCGCCGCGCCGGCGCCCACGCTGCAGCAGCAACGCGATGGGTTCCGCGCCGCCTACGCCGCCGCGCAACGCGGGCAGGATTGGCGCACGCTCGCAAAGGGACTCCAGGATTACCCGCTGTATCCGTATCTCGAAGCCGCGGCGTTGCAGCACGACATCAAGACGGCGACGCCGGCCGCGATCGACGACTACCTGCAGCGCTACGCGGGGATGATTCCGGCCGACGACCTGCGCAATGCCGAACTGCGCTGGACGGCGCAACAGAAAGACTGGGCGACGTTCCGGCATTTCTACCGGCCGGACTTGAGCGACACCTTCACCTGCGACGCGCTGCAGGCGAACCTCGCCGACGGCAAGCAGCTCGATTTCGATCGCGACCTCGCGCAACTGTGGCAGCAGACGCACCTGCCCTCCGCCTGCACACCGGTGCTGCAAGCCGCCGCCGCGCAGGGACTGCTGACGCCGACACGGGTATGGGACCGGATCGAACGCGCGGCCGATGCGGGCAACGCTTCGACCATCGACCAATCCGCGAGCTGGTTGCCGGACAACCAGGGCGCGATCGCGATGCGCATCGCCGATGCGCTGCGTTCGCCTTCGGCGCTGCTCAAGACGGCCTCGACCTTCGCCGACACGAAACACGATCGTGAAGCGGTGGCGCGCGCGCTGATGCGGCTGGCACGCCGTGACAGCACGCAGGCGCAGACCTGGTGGGATGCGTTGTCAAAACACTTCGCGTTCGACCAGGATCAACGCAACCGCCTGCTCGGCACGCTGGCGCTGTACAACGCGGTGGATGCCGGCCCGGATGCGATCAAGCGGCTCGCGGATTTGCCGGTCGCGGCGCAAACCGACGCGACCCGCGAATGGCGGGTGCGCGCAGCGGTGGCGCAGGGCGACTGGAAAGCCGCCGCGGCCGCGATCGAGGCACTGACGCCCGATCAAATGCAGCGCGACGAATGGCGTTACTGGCGGGCGCGCATCGCGCAGAAACTCGGACGGTCCGCCGCCGCGCTGGACGAGTACACCCTGCTGGCGCAGCAGGCGACGTTCTATGGATTCCTCGCGGCCGACCGCGCCAACCTCGATTATTCGATCTGCCCCGAAACGATCGCGATCGATCCGGCCGTCGATCGGCAACTCGAAGCGGTGCCCGGTTTTGCGCGCGCGTTCGAGTTCTTCGCGCTGGACATGCTGCGACCGGCGCGACGCGAGTGGAATCGTGCATTTCCCGACTTGACGCCCGACCTGCAAAAGCAGGCCGCTGCATTGGCGTCGCGCAAAGGCTGGTACGACCGCGCGGTGTTCGCATTCGGAAAATCCGGCGACGTGCAGTATTACGCGCTGCGTTTTCCGCTGGCCGACAAGGATCGCGTGGTCAGCTCCGCCGAGCGCGCGGGCATCGATCCGGCTTGGGCGTTCGCGATCATCCGCGCCGAAACCGCGTGGCAACCCGACGCGCAATCGGGCGCCGATGCGCGCGGCCTGATGCAGTTGCTGCCGGGCACCGCGAAACTGGTGGCGCGCCGCAGCGACCTGCCCTATGACGGGCCGGCGAGCCTGTACGATCCGGCGATCAACATTCCGCTGGGCACGCAATACCTTGCCAACCTGGCGACGCGCTTCAATGGCAGTCCGTGGCTGGCTTCGGCCGCGTACAACGCCGGACCGGGCAATGCGCAGCGCTGGGTGGACGCGCGCGGCAACCTCGATCCGGAAGCGTTCATTCTCACGATCCCGTTCAACGAAACGCGTGACTACGTGACGCGCGTGATGAGTTTCGCGACGATCTACGGCTGGCGGCTCGCTGGCGATCCGGTGCCGGTCTCGTCGCGCCTGCCCGCGATCGGCACGCCGTATGATCCGTCGGCCGACCCGGTGCGCAAACAAGTGGTGTGCCGCGCGCCCGCACCCGCGGTGCCGGCCACCCCGCCGACTTCCCCCGCCTCCGCTGGGAGCGCTTCGCCATGAATCCGAAACACTATGCGGTCCTCGGCGGCACCGGTTTCATCGGCCGCCACTTGCTTGCAGCGCTGGCCGATACCGGATGCAAGGTCACGGTGCTCAGCCGCAACCGCGAACAGGGACGCGCGATCAGCGTGCTGCCGTACGTGCACACCGTCAGCACCGACGTCTACGATCGCGCGGCGCTGGAGAAGCAACTGGCCGGCCACGACGCCGTCGTCAACCTGGTCGGCATCCTCAACGAATCCGGCCGCGACACGTTCACGCACGCGCACGTCGACCTCACCGCGTCGCTGATCGCGGCCTGCCGGCAGGTCGGCATCCGCCGCATCCACCAGATGAGTTCGCTCAACGCCGGCGAGCGTGCCTCGAAATACCTGAAGACGCGCGGCGAAGCCGAGGCGCAGGTGCGCAATTCCGGGATGGACTGGACGATCTACCGGCCCAGCGTCGTGTACGGCAATCACGACAGTTTCGTGTTTCGTTTCCTCAAGCTGCTGCGGATGGGCCCGGTGCTGCCGCTGGCGCAACCGCATGCGAAGTTCGCGCCCGCCTACGTCGGCGATGTCGCCCAGGCGATCAAGCGCTGCCTGACCGGCCGCGGCTGCACCGGCAAGATTTTCGAGCTGTACGGACCCGACACGTTCGAACTGGTGCAGGTGGTGCGGATGATCGCCGAGGCCGCGGGCCTGCGCCGCGCCGTGCTGCCGTTGCCGGGCGGGCTCGGCTGGCTGCAGGCGGTCGCGGCCGAACTGATTCCGGGCAAGCCGTTCTCGCGCGACAACTTCAATTCGCTGAAGCTGGATTCCGTCGGTACCCGCGACGGCTTCGCCGAACTTGGCATCCCGCCACGCCGGTTCGCGGCGATGCTGCCGGTGGCGCTGGGCGTCTGGTCGCGCGAACGCCGCTTCGATCGCGCGCGCCTGACGCAAGGCTGACCCGATGTCCGGGCGCGATCACCGCGTGTATCTGGTCGGCGGCGCGATACGCGACGAGCTGCTGGGCCGCGCGCATTTCGATCGCGATTACGTGGTGGTCGGCGCGGCGCCCGAGGACATGCTGGCCAAGGGCTACAAACCCGTCGGCAAGGATTTCCCGGTGTTCCTGCACCCCGACACCGGCGAGGAATACGCGCTGGCGCGCACCGAGCGCAAGACCGGTCCGGGCTACCACGGCTTCGCGTTCCACGCCGCGCCCGACGTGACGCTGGAGCAGGATCTCGCGCGCCGCGACCTCACCATCAACGCGATGGCGCGCGACGAGGCGGGCGCGCTGGTCGATCCGTACCACGGTGCGGACGATCTTCGCGACAAGACCTTGCGGCACGTCTCGCCCGCGTTCGCGGAAGATCCGGTGCGCATCCTGCGCGTCGCGCGGTTCCTCGCGCGTTACGCGCCGCTCGGTTTCCGGATCGCCGATGAAACCATGGCGCTGATGCGCGCGATGGTCGAGGCCGGCGAAGCCGCGCACCTGGTGCCCGAGCGCGTGTGGGCGGAAACCCGCAAGGCGCTCGGTGAACCCGAACCTTCCGCCTTCGTGCGCGTCCTGCGCGAATGCGGCGCGCTGGCGGTGCTGTTTCCAGAAATCGACGCGCTGTACGGCGTGCCACAGCCGCCGCAGCACCATCCGGAAATCGATTGCGGCGCGCATCTGGAGCTGGTGCTCGACCAATGCGCGAAACTTGCGCCGGGCAATGACCTCGCGGGTTTCTGCGCGCTCACCCACGACCTCGGCAAGGCGCTCACGCCCGGCGACGTGCTGCCGCGCCACATCGCGCACGAACACCGCGGGCTGAAACCGCTGGCCGCGTTGTGCGAACGCCTGAAGGTACCGGCCGAATACGCGCAACTCGCCGCGCTCACCTGTCGTCATCACCTGGATTCGCACCGCGCGCTGGAACTGAAACCCGCCACGGTGCTGATGCTGCTGGAAGCGTTCGATGCGTTCCGGCGTCCCGAGCGGCTGGAGCCGTTCCTGATCACCTGCACCGCCGACAAGCGCGGACGGCTGCAGCACGAACACGATCCTTATCCGCAGGCCGATTTCCTGCGCGCCGCGCGCGACGCCGCGCGCGCGGTAATCGCGCAACCCTTCCTGGAGCAGGGACTGACCGGCACCGTAATCGGCGAAGCGATCCGGCGTGCGCGCATCGAGGCCATTGCGGCCATCGACCGCACGGTATTTCAGGCCGACCGATAACGCTGCTGCAGGAACGCATGGAACGCACGCAGCGATTGCGCATCGCCGCCGCGCGGACGGCCCGGCCGGTCGGCATCGTTCCACGCGTACACATCGACGTGCAGCCACGGCACCGTGGCCGGCACGAAGTGCTGCAGGTACAGTGCGGCGGTGATCGCGCCGGCGTGGCGCGACGCGCCGGTGTTGCAGGTATCGGCAAACGCCGACACCAGCATCGCGCGATACGGCTGCCACAGCGGCAACCGCCACACCGGATCGTGTTGCGTGCGCGACGCATCGAGCAGCGCATCGGCGACGTCGTCGCGATTGGCGAACAGCGCCGGCAGATCCGGTCCCAGCGCCACGCGCGCCGCCCCGGTCAGCGTCGCGAAATCGATCAGCAGGTCGGGCTTGCTCTCGACCGCCAGCGCCAGTGCGTCGCACAGGATCAGCCGGCCCTCGGCGTCGGTATTGTCGACCTCCACCGTGACACCCGCGCGAGTGCGGATGATGTCGCCCGGCCGCATCGCATCGCCCGCCACCGCGTTGTCCACGGTCGGGATCACCAGCAACAGGCGCACCGGCAGCTCGGACGCCATCACCAGGTGCGCCAGCGACAACGCGTGCGCGGCACCGCCCATGTCCTTCTTCATCCAGCGCATGCCGTCGCCGGTCTTGAGGTTCAAGCCGCCGGTGTCGAAGCACACGCCCTTGCCGACCAGCGCCAGCAATGGATGTTTCGGATTGCCCCAGGTCAGTTCGATCACGCGCGGCGCGCGCGGACTGGCACGGCCCACCGCGTGCACGGTCGGAAAGCCGGCTTCGAGCAAACCGTCGCCGCTCCATTCACGACACTTCGCACCGAAACGCTCGGCGACCTCGCGAACCGCGCCGCATACTTCGGCGGGGCCCATGTCCTGCGCGGGCGTGTTGACCAGGTCGCGCACGCGCGCGATGGCTTCCACCGTCGGCGCCACGTCGTCCAGCACCGCGCGCGGCAGCACCAGTCGCGCGGGTTCGGCATGCGGCTCGCGATAACGCGCGAAGTGGTAACTCCCCAACGCCCAGCCGAGCGCGGCGTCGTGCGGCGACAACGCACCGGCATCGAGACGATAGTCGCCACCCGGCAACCGGTAGGGGAATGCGCCCAGCGCGAGTGGCGGCGATGCGGGATCGAAACCGCACACCACGCGTGCGGTCGCGCCTTGCGCGTCCGGCAGCAGGCAGAACGCGCCGGGCTGCCCGGCAAATCCATTGGCTTCCGCCCAGCGGCGCTGCCGCGCGCCCAGCGTCTTCGCGCAATCCGTCCAGCCCGCACGCGTGACCGGCGTCAGCGGCAGCGCGTGGCGCCCGCGCCGGTCGGCGCTCAGGCCGAGCACGCGCAGCGTTCTGCAAAATGGAGGGATCGCATCATTGCGCGGACGAGAGCTTCAGCACCTGCCCGATTTTGAGCATGTCACCATGCAGACCGTTCCATTTGCGCAAGTCGTCCACGCTGATCGAATTTTTCTTGGCGATCTTCGACAGTGTATCGCCGCTGACCACGGTGTAGTCGGCGGAATTCGAGGAAGGCGCCGACGCTGCCGCCGCCGTGGGATCGACGCCGGCTGCCTGGCTCAGTGCGGCGCGCTGCGCGTCGGCCTTGGCGACCTGCTCGGCGGCTGCCCGCTGCAATGCCGCGGCGCGGGCGACTTCCTGCGGGCTGCCCGCCACCCGTGCAAATTCGCTGCCGGGCGCGTATTCGGGCGGCAAGCCTTCGGTGATCATGCGCGCGCCGATCGTGTTGATGCGGTCCACCTCCCTGGTGGCGTTCAACACGGTGACCTGCGCGTAGGGCAGCAGGTCGTGATCGCGCAGGATGCCGCCCACGTGGCTGCCTTCGAGAAACGCCAGGAGCTTCTGGATGGTGGCGGCCTTCGGGCTGTCGGCCTTGTAGGCGAGGTAAATCGTCAGGGGAAGCGGGTAGGTGGCGTTTTCCAGCGTGGCGACGCTGGGGGTCACGCCCTCGATCGGGATGATCTTGATGCCCTTCTGGCGGCGCGCGTGCACCAGCGTGGAAAGCGCCAGCGCCTTGCCGTCCAGCGATACTTCCTGCTGCAGTGAGTCGATATTGATGAAAAGACGTGGCACCGCAACCGGGTAGTCGCCGTTGCCGAAAATCAACCGGCGGAAACTGAACTGCACGCCATCCAGCGGCGAGGCGATGCCGTCGAGATCGATCTTCTCGTCGCGACCGCCGACTTCCGACCAGTTGGTGATCTTGCCGTAGTAGATGTCGTGCAACTGCTTCAGTGTGAGGTTGTTCACCGGGTTGGCGGCGTTGGTGATCATCACCAGCGCGTCCCATGCGACGGGCACGAACACCAGCCCGGCTTCCTGGGCGCGCCTGGGATACGCGGGCCGCGCGCTCGCGGCAACGTCGATCGTGCCTGCCAGTGCCTGGTCGATGCCGTCGATGGTGTTGAAGGGCGTGACTTCCAGACGGCCGTCGCCGGTGGCGGCGAACGCATCTGCAACGGCGCTGACCAGACCTTCGGTACTGACCTGGTCACCGCGCACCACCAGTGCGGGACCGGATGACTTGTGGTGACGGTTGTGTTTGGCGGGTGCCGCGGTGGCGGCGAACGCGAAAACCAGCGAGAACGAAGCGGCGAGCAGGCTCAACGAACGTACGGACATGAACGAAATACCATCTGGCAATGCAAGGGAAAGGGCCGCACGATTATGGCGGAATCGATCGTGCTTGCGACAGCGCCGTTCAGTTTTTGCGCTGCGTTTTGACGACACCGCTCACAGTCTTTCGACTGCGACCAGACGCGACAGTTCGCTTCGCGCCACTGAAGAAACCGTTGCCAAACCGTCGCGACCAGATCGGCAGCATCGCCGATCCGAGCCGCAGGTGGTCCGCAGGGCGAGCCATGGGGACGTTGCGCAAAGCGCAACAGATCACGCAGCGGCTCTCAGCCACCGACTTGTATCTGTACCAGTTGCCCGTCGCGCACCAGCGCCAGCAGCAGCACGCGCGGATGCAGCGAAAACACCCGGCGCAGTTGCGCAAGGTCGGGGGTCGCGACGTTGTTGACGCCAACCACGACGTCACCGCTGGCCAGCCCGTTGCGTGCGGCGCGGCTGTCCGGCGTGACGTTCGCGATGGTCACGCCTTCCACGCCGTTGCCGGAGGGTGCATCGGCGAAGCTGGCGCCGGCGAGCCGCGGATCCAGCGACGCACCGTCGGCCTGGTTGCTGGCCGCGGTCAACTTCGCGTCGATCGTGAGCGGCTTGCCGTTGCGATCGACGCCCAGCGCGAGCGTGCTGCCGACCGTCGCGAGACCCTGCGCGTTGCGAAGGTCCTGCGCGTCGGCAACCGGTTTCCCGTTGACGCGGGTGACGAGGTCGCCGGGTTTCAATCCGGCCTTGGCGGCCGGCGAATCCGGCAACACGTTGGTGATCAGCGCGCCGCTGGAGGCCTTGATGCCGAGCGCGGCGGCCACGCGCGGCGACAGGTCCTGCGCGTCCACGCCCAGCGTGCCGCGCTCCACCTTGCCGTGCGCGATCAACTGCTTCATCACCTCGGAGGCAAGCTCGGAGGGAATCGCGAAGCCCAGCCCCGCGCTCGCCCCGGACGGCGAATAGATCATCGAGTTGATGCCGACCAGCTCGCCGGCGAGGTTCACCAGCGCGCCGCCGGAGTTGCCGGGATTGATTGAAGCGTCGGTCTGAATGTAGTTCTGCACGCCGTTCTGGCGCAGGTCCTGGCGCTGCAGACCGGAAACGATGCCCGAGGTCGCCGACTGGCCGAGCCCGAACGGATCGCCGATCGCCACCACGAAATCGCCCACACGCAACTTCGTGGAATCGGCCATCGGCAGCGCCACCAGGTTCGGCGCGCGGATCTGGATCACCGCGAGATCGGTGGTCGCATCGGCGCCGATCAGCTTGGCCTTGTACGACTTGCCGTCGGTGAGCGTGACCTTGACGTCGTCGGCGCCCGCGATCACGTGGTTGTTGGTGAGGATGTAGCCGTCGATGGCGTTGACGATCACGCCCGAGCCCAGCGATTGCTGGACCAGTTCGCGCGAAGGCGGTTCGGCCGGCAGCCCGAAGAACTGGCGCATGATCGGATCGCTGAAGAACGGGTTCACCGCGACGCGACGATGGCTGGTCGAGGAAATGTTCACCACGGCCGGCGACACCTTGGCCAGCATCGGCGCCAGCGACGGCAGCGCCTGTCCGTTCACCGCCACCGGCAAGCTGCCGGCCGCGGCGGGCAGCGCGCAGGCCAGTGCCAGGGCGAGGGCGATGACGAGGCAAGACGAACGGTGGGTGCGCGTGGCGGGCGACATGGCGGCTCCTTTCAAGGTTCGAACCCGTCCATTATCGGACAAGCGGCAGGCCCGGTGACCCGGTTTTCCCCGCCACCATGCGGTCCATGCGGAACCCGCAAAATTTTTGCGTTCGCCCCTTTACAGGCCTGACCGGTCAGCGTAGGGTTGACTCCCGCTCGTGATCACAACATCTTGTGTCCTGGGCTGTCGCAGGGCCCAAGAGTTTGG
>Ga0207486_1000071_pt1 | contig 12871 bp, 9 predicted proteins | sample NitcycUWRG01A310_FD_188045 | JGI IMG/M metagenome (GOLD analysis project Ga0207486, IMG submission 188045) | Soil microbial communities from Arlington Agricultural Research Station in Wisconsin, USA - Nitrogen cycling UWRJ-G01A3-10 (SPAdes) | ecosystem: Environmental > Terrestrial > Soil >... | reverse complement strand
TTGCGCGTAAAGCCGCGTTTCACCAGCACGCGCTACGGCCATCCGGCGTACGCGCAGCTCGCGCTTGACTGCGGCGCGCCTGAAATCGTGCGCGGTGCCGACGACCTGTCGGAAATGGGCGTCTTCCACGACCTGTTTCAGCCGCAGCGCGCGGCGAACCTGCGCGCACGTCTCGACGAATACACCCCGGTCGGCATGGCGACCGGCATCTTCTTCGCAACCTGACCGGAGCTTGCCTCGCGAGCACGCAATCCACACGGAGACACGAGCATGAAGGGCGATTTCTCACGCATCCGCTTCGACGCGACCAAGCGCTACAGCCGCGTGCTCCAGCAGCAAGGGCGCGTCACGCTGGACGCCGACGGCAACGAGCAAACCGATATCCTGCTGCACTACCTGCGTACCCTTGCGCGCGACCTGATGGGCGACTATGGCGGCCCGCTCGAGCATGGTGGCTTCACGCTTGTCGTGGACAAGGGCAAACTCAAGATCGGCGCTGGGCGCTATTACGTGCACGGCATCCTCTGCGAGAGCGACGGCTGCCACTACGATGATCAGCCGGACTACAAACCGGTGGCTGTCGGCACGAACAGCGGCGGCGATGCGTTGCTCGAGTTCCTGCAATCCACCGTGCCGAACGATGACCATTTCTGGGTCTACCTCGACGTGTGGGAGCGTCATCTCACTGCAGTCGAGGTGCCGGAGTTGCGCGAAGTGGCGCTGGGCGGGCCCGACACTTGCACGCGCAGCAAGGTTGTCTGGCAGGTGAAGGCGCGCAAACTCTCGGCTGACGAAGTGGCCCAAATCCAGACCGCGGCGTCCGCGGCCGTGGTGGATCCGCCGGCGGCCGCAGCCGGTGCGGCCAAAGACCCGGTGATCGCGCCGCAGGTGGATCTCCGGCGCGGCTGCGCCATCCCGCTGGCGGCGCTCGACGGCGTCGCGGGCGGTCTCTCTGCGCGGCTTGAACGAAGTGCCCAACCAAAGACGCCATGCATTGTCGCGCCCGACGCGCGCTATCGCGGCGCCGAAAACCAGCTCTATCGCGTCGAGATCCATCGTGGTGGCAATGCGGCCAGCGCCACGTTCAAGTGGTCGCGTGACAACGGCAGCATCGTGACGAGCTGGCTGGGTATGGACGGCGACAAACTGCTGATTGCAAACGCCCGCGGTTTTTGTGCGGGCATGTGGGTGGAACTCACGGACGATGCACGTGATCTTGCCGGGCAGCCTGGCGTCCTTGCGCGCATCGGTCGTGTCGAGGATGACACCTTGACGCTCGATGCCGCGTCGGCAATCGCGTGCAACACGGCGCTGCATTCGAAGCTGCGGGCGTGGGACCAGACCGGTGCCGAGCTTGCTGACGGCGTACCGCTGCTGGTTGGCGGAGCGTCGGCATGGCTCGATCTCGAAGACGGTATCCAGGTGCGCTTTGCCGCCGATGGCGACTATCGCAGCGGCGATTACTGGTTGATTCCGGCGCGCGTCGCCGCAGGTGTGGACGGTGGCATCGATTGGCCGGATGGCGCCGAGTTGCCACCACGCGGCGTGGAGCATCACTACGCGCCGCTGGGCTTGCTTGCCTGGGCTGCCCAGGCCGGGGCAGCGGCACAACTTGAAGTCACCTCGTGCCTGTGCACCTTGCGCCCGTTGACGCCGTGCCAGGCGGCGGCAGCCAGGCTCAAGCCGGCGACATCCGTCGCTGGCGGCACCGGCGACGCGACCGGGAACAAGCCCACAACGCCGGTGGCGAAGCCCGACCCGAAACCAAAGCCTAAGCCGAAACCAAAACCGAAACCGAAACATGGATGAAGCACGTACCCGCTGACGTCGGTCGCAGAGGTATCACGTGGTTGCCGCTGCACTTGCGTTTACACCCGTGATGCCTACAACCAAGGAGCCAGATCATGCTTGGTGCAATAGAACGAATCGACGCGGAGCAGTTGCGCTTGCTGCTTGCGCGCAGCTGGGTCAGGCGCATCAGTGCGGTGCACATTCACCACACGTGGCGACCGAATCACGCGCAATGGCGTGGCCGGCCGACGGTGGAGGCGATCCGTCGCTATCACGTCGAGCAACTCGGCTGGTCCGATATCGCCGAACACCTGACGATCGGCGCGGATGGTTCGCTGTGGACGGGACGGCACCTGGACCGGCCGCCGGCGAGCATTGCCGGACACAATGGCAGCGTAAGCGAAGGCCCGTTCATGATCGAAATGGTCGGCGACTTCGATGTTGGTCAGGACCCCTTTGCCGGCGATCAGGCCGAAATGGCATTCCAGGTCGTGGCCGACATCTGCGCGGCGTTTGCCCTCGACGTCAAGGCGGTGCGCTTTCATAATGAATTCACGGCGGCGAAGACCTGTCCCGGCACATCGCTCAAGCTGGACGCATTTCGCGCGGCGGTGGCGGCACAAATGCTCGAACGGGGAGAGAAGGCCCGGGCACGGCCCGATGCAGCCGCCCGCGCATACGTGGCGCAAGTCGCGATCGCGTCGCCCGCACCGCGCTCACTCGGATCGGCTGATGCCGAGCCACCTTACGATGCGCAGCAGGCGGGGTTTGCCTGGGTGCCCATGGCAGATGGGCGCGGCTTCGACGCACCGTTCAGCGCAGAGCAGATCGGCGTATTCAAGGCGCACGTGGTTGATCTTTCCGGCGGCCAGTTGTCGGAGGACGGCGCCTATCGCAATTCCGCTGCCGACCTCGACGGCTTGATCGCGAACATCGACCGGTGGGTCGCCGAGCGCGGTGACCGGCCGGCGCGGATCGTGTTTTTCGCCCATGGCGGGCTGGTCGACGAACGTGACGGGCTCGGCGTCTGCCTGCGCGACTATCGCTGGTGGTTGGCGAATGAGGTTTATCCCGTGTTCTTCGTCTGGGAAACCGGCTTTTTCGAAAGCCTGCGGCAGCACGCGCAACGTGATCCGGCCCTGCAAGCGCAACGCGCGTTCTTCACCGATCCGCTGCTCGAAGCAACGCTTGGCCCGACCATCGGTCGACCGACCTGGGATCGCATCAAGACGAATGCGTTGCTCTCGTCGGCGGATATGACCGGCAGCGGCGGACCCGGCGGTGCGGCGCAGTTCGCGGCGAAGTTCGCCCAGTGGTTTGCCGGTCTGACCCTGCCGGTCAAGCAGGCGGTCACGCTGCATGCGGCCGGTCACAGCGCCGGTTCGATCTTCCATTGCCACTACCTGCCGGCACTCGAACAGGCGTTCGCTGGCGTCGCGGGCGCGCCGGCCCCGCTGGTGAAGACACTCGCGTTCCTGGCACCGGCAGTACGGGTGGATCTGTTCAAGCAAATGCTGCTGGCGCGCCTCGGCCAATCGATCGGCGCGCTATCGATGTTCACCATGGCCCGGCACGATGAGCAGCGCGACAACGTGATCCAGATCTACCGCAAGTCGCTGCTGTATTTCGTGCGCAATGCCTGCGAACACCCGCCCCACTCGACGCCAATCCTGGGCCTGGAGGAATCGGTGCGCGCCGACGCCGAGCTGGCCGCCTTGTTTGGCCTCGGCACGATACCGGCAAAGGCGGATGTGATCTGGAGCCCGACTGCTGCCGGCAGTGGTCGCGCGGCGTCGCAGGCGCGGCATCACGGCGATTTCGACGAAGACTCGGCGACCATGAACTCGATGCTGCGACGTATCCTTGAGCTCGACTCCGGGGCCGCGTTGCCGTGCCCGCACCTGCCGGTCGTGCGAGCGACCGAGGACCGTTCGTTACTTGACCCGGTGCAAGGTCGAGGCACGGCTGCGGATGGTGCTGCAGCTGGCGGCGCAGTGGCGTCCGGCGGCGTGACCCGGCGCGCCTTGTGCATCGGCATTGATGCCTACGGGGCGCAATCGTTGAATGGCTGCGTTGCCGATGCGCAGTCGTTTGCGCAATCGCTGCGCGACTGGGGTTTTGCCGTGCAGGAGCTGACCAACGAGCGCGCCACGCGCGAGGCCATCATTGCCGGCATCGACGGGCTCCTGGCTGGCGCCAGCGCCGGCGACATCGTCACCATCCAGTACGCCGGACACGGCACGCAGCTGCCCGATTCGAGCGGCGATGAAAGCGACGGCTTCGACGAAGCCTGGGTGCCGTACGATTACAGCGACGGCGAGTTTGTCATTGACGACGATCTCGGTGCGGTGTTCGATCGCTATCGCGAACGCGGCATCGACCTGGTGGTGTTCACCGATTGCTGCCACTCGGGCACCAGCACGCGTGTTCTGCTGCAACCGAATGCACCGCAGCTGGCGGCCCACAGCCGCTATCTGCCGGTTCCACGCGATATCGTCGAACGTTATCTCGCCCGGCGCGGCAGCGAACAGGCCGCTGCGCGATTCGGCCAGGCTGACAGCCTGGGCTGGGAAATTCATTTCGCCGCGTGCCAGGACTTGCAGTCGGCGTATGAACACGACGGCCACGGCGACTTCACTCGCGCGGCGACGAGCGCGCTGGCCTCGGCGCTTGGGTCGCCGATGAGCTATGACGGGCTGGCGGCAAGCATTGCCGGTGCGTTCGGCGGCAATGCGTTGCAGACGCCGAAACTGCGCGCCCAGCCCGCATCCGCACGGCTGCCCTTGTTTCGCTCGTCGCGGTCACCGGGTGCGGTGCCGTCGGGTGCGGGTGCGATGGCGGGTACCGGCGGACAGATCGATTTGGGTGCGCGCGTGGCGCAGCTGTCCGCGCGCATCGATGCTTTGGCCGACAAGATCGACGCCCTGTGACTGGTTGACGGAGCAGCGAGCCGTGAGCGCAAATGGTTACCGCCTGGGCAAACGTGTCGCGCTCCCGGCCATGCTCGGACCGTATCGGCGACTATCGGGTGAGCCGCCGACGCGCCCGCTGTGGGTGTATACGGCGGATCCGGCCAGTGTTGGTTTGCGTCGCCTGGTCACGCGCGTCGAGGTGCCGTACGAAAAGCTGGAGCCGGGACCGACCGGTGCCCTGTTTGCGGTCATCGGCGGCGCAATTGGCGAAGACCTGCGCGAGCTGCTCGATTGGAGTACGGCGCAGGCCGCCGAGTACGCCGGCGCGCCGCTGGACCTGGACGATTTGTCGATGGCACTGGGCGCCGGCCTGGCGCCGACTACCGGCGATCCGCGGTTTGCGGCACAGATGGTGTATGCGGTGTGCCACCACATTTATGCGCTGTTCCGCCGCGCGCTCGGCCGCAACCCGGTATGGGGCGTGTGGGTGGCCGAGCGCATCGCGGCTGGGGAATCGGCGCAGTTGCGGATCAAGCCAGTCGCGTTCAACGAAGCCAACGCCTGGTATGACCCGGCGGCAGGAACGCTCGAATTCGGCTACTTCGCCGCCGGGCCGACACCGTCGCCGTACGTGTTGCCTGGTGGCGTGGTGTTCGCCGCGCTGTCGCGCGACGTCATCGTGCACGAAGTCACCCACGCCTTGCTCGATGGCATGCGCGCCGAGTTCATGCGCGATACGCATCCTGACGTCGCCGCGTTTCACGAAGCGCTGGCCGATATCGTGGCTTTGTTCCACCACTTTGCCCATCAGGAATTTGTCGCCCAGGCACTGGCCCACTCACAAGGCGACGTCGACTCGGATCTTCTGCTGGATTTGGGCAGGCAGTTTGGCGAGGCGGTCAATGGCGCGATCGGGGGCGCGTTGCGGCGTGCGCTGAAGCGTCGCGAGGGCCCGGACACGCCGGTCGATCAGCTCGGTCAATATGCGCCGGATATGGTCCAGGAAGCGCATGATCGCGGCTCGATTCTCGTGGCGGCGGTCTTCGAGGCATTCCTGACCGTGTACCGGAGGCGTACTGCCAAATTGTTCCAGGTCGCGCGCGCGACGCGCCCGGACAATGCCTCGGAGCTGCCGGGCGCAGCGATCGAGCTGCTCGCCGAAGCCGCCTGCAAGGTTGCCGGACATTTCCTGGATATCTGCATCCGGGCGATTGACTATTGCCCGCCGGTTGATATCCGCTTCGGCAGTTTCCTGCGCGCGACGCTCACGGCCGACTACGACGTCGTACCGGAGGATGTGTACGGCTATCGTGATGCCCTGATCAAGGCGTTCCGTCGGCGCAGCATCGAAATCCGCAACGTGCGCGATCTGAGCGAGGATTCATTGCGCTGGCGTGCACCACAGCTTGGCCAGCGCCATATCCCGGCTCTCGAGTACGGCCGCCTGCGCTTCAGCGATGACGGCACAAGTCGTCCACAGCGGCGCGAACTCGAGCGTCGCGCAAGCGCACTCGGTGATTTCATCGTCGCCGACGCTGCGCGACTTGCTGCCTTTGGCTTGCGTGAGCCCAAGCCACCCTATGGCGAGATCGTGGTCGAGTCGATCCGGCATACGCATCGCGTTGCGCCCGACGGCTTGTTGCGCAACGAACTGGTGGCGGAGGTCACCCAGGTGCGCACCCACCGCGGCAACACGTTTGTCGGTGGCGCGACCGTGTTGATCGGCATGGATGGCGTTATCCGCTTCATCATCCGCCGGCGTGTCGACGATATCCGGCGGCGCCGCGCCGAGATGCGCTATGCCGGCGCGCAAGGCGCGCAACGACTGGATTTCCGCACGATTCACGGGCACCGTCGCGGCGATTCGCTGCCGAACCGGACATAGCCGGTACCCGCAGGCGCTGGCGCCGTGTGATCGCACCCGGCCGCGCGAAATGCCATGCACACGCTGGCGGGCCGCAAATACCGGCAGTCCGTCCGGGCACGTCTTTCGTCGAAATTTTTCAACAGCGGAGAACGCGCTTGGCGGATCAGGCACGAGCAAGCGAGGCGGGATCGGATCCGGACCGGTGTTTGCGTGGAATCGGAATCGAAAAAAAAGCCACGCCCTTGACAGGTGTGGCTTGACATGGGTTTTCCGTACTTGGGACGGAATTTCGTGCCGGGCGTTCCGTCTATTGGTGGAGCGGAAGGGGATCGAACCCTCGACCTCTGCATTGCGAACGCAGCGCTCTCCCAGCTGAGCTACCGCCCCACGTGAGCCGCGAATATTAGCAGCGCGCCAAGCGTTCGCCAACTGGTTTCGTCGAGGGCAGGTGTCAGCCCGGCAGCAAGTCGGTCAGGCGAGCGTGCAACAGGTCACGGCGCCAGCCGTCGAGGAACTCGGGCCAGACGGCAGTGACGGCATATGCTTCCAGTACCTTGCGTGGGCACAGCAAGCCGGACGGCAGGTCGAGTTCCAGCGCCAGCGCGTCCACCGCCTGCTTCATCGCGTTCAGGGATTTCTTGGATTCGCCCTGGGCATGACCGGCGATGGGGGTGGTCGCCGCCAGTTCTTCGTCGCTGACTGGCGTGGCGAACAGCGCGAACAGTTCCTTGCGTGGCGCACTGCGCAGCGCGCGCTGGCCGCGGCTGCGTTGCTCCAGTTCGGGCAAGCTGGCTGGTGGCTGGTGGGCGAGGCTGAGCGCGAGCGCGTCGTCGAGCAGCCATGGTCGTGGCACGTTGAGCGCGCGTGCGCTGATGTCGCGCCACAGCAGCAGGCGCCGCAACAGGGCCTGGCGCGACACCGGCCATTCGGCAGCACCGTGCAACGTGTGCTGGGGTTGCGGATCGCCGTCGCGTTGGGTAGCGCGTTGCTTGAGGCGTGCGCAATCCTCGGCGTGCCACGCACTGCGACCACGTTGCTGCAGACGTGCGGCCAGTTGCTCGTGGATGGTTTGCAGGTACACCACGTCAAGCGCGGCGTAACTGCGCTGGGAATCGGTGAGTGGACGCCGCAACCAGTCCGAGCGCGTCTCGCCCTTGTCCAGCTCTACGCCAGCCAGTTCGATCACCAGCGCGCGATAGCTGATGCCCAGCCCCATGCCGACGAACGCTGCGGCGATCTGGGTATCGAACAAGGTGTGCGGGCCGGTTGGCAGCAGCGGCGCCAACGTGTCCAGATCTTCGCTCGCGCTATGCATCACGGTGAGCATGCCCGAGCCCAGCGTGGGTTGCAGCGTATCGCCAATGTCGAATGCCAGCGGGTCGACCAGCGCGTAGTGACCGTTCCACCCCAGTTGCAGCAAGGCCAGTTGCGCGTAGAACGTGTTGCTGCGCATGAACTCCGTGTCCACACCGATCACGGCGTCCGCAGGCAGCGCGGCAAGCCAGTTGTGCAGGGTTTGACGTTGATCGATCCAGTCGGCGCTGGCCGGTGCGGGCAGTGACATGCGGGTTCCTGTGCTGGGGCAGGGCGCATTGCCCTGTCGGCGATTTATGCCTATGGTGAACTGCCCACGATAGCAGGCTGCCCCGAGGACGCCCATCCATGCCGAAAAATGCGACACTGCGCCGCCAACGCGCCGCTGGTGGTGCGTTTGGCGTGCTGGTGCTGGCGTTTGCACTCACTTACCACTTCTTTCCACGCCTGCTGCATGTCGACCCGACGCAGATACCACGGCGTTCGATGTCGCTGGGCGTGGCTGCTCCAGGCAACGGTGCGCCGGCACGCCGCACTTCGGTAGTCGATGAGGTCAACGCCGGGCCACCGCTGACGCTGGCGCCGACGGCCGTGATCGTCGCACGTAACCGGCGGGTGGCCGACCTGCCCGAGCAGCTCGCCGCTGACACCCCGGCGGTACGCTTGCTGCTGGAGCGTGCCACCAAGGCGTTGCATGCCGGCCGTCTGGTAGGTGCCGAGGACAGCGCCGCCGCGCTGTTCATGCAGGCGTTACAGGAACAACCGGACAGCCGTCGCGCCACGCAAGGTTTGCTGGATGTGCGGGCGCGCCTGGTGGCAACGGCTGACCAGGACATCGCCGGTGGCGATGAACGCGCCGCGCGCGAGATGCTGGAAGCGCTGCGTACACTGCCCAACGCAGCGGCCGAGATTGCGCAGATCGAGGCAAACCTGCAAACCATGCTCAAGGTGCGCCCGATGTTGGCGCAAGCGGCCGCGTTGTTGCAGCAAGGCAAGGCGGATCGGCCGCCCGGCGATAGTGCTCTGGATCTGTATCGGTTGGTGCAGCGGCTGGATCCGACCAACGCCGTGGCCGAGCAGGGCCTGTTCGAGGTGCAGCACGTCGTGCTGGATCGCGCGCTGGCGGCAGTGGCGCAAAACAATTTCGCCGATGCCGATCAGGCATTGGCGCAAGCGCAGGCGATTCGCCCCGGTTCGCAACAGCTGCGCAACACGCGCAAACGCATCGACGACATGCGCGAGCAGCGTGCACTTGGTGTGTTGGCGCAAGCGCGCTCCGCACTTGACGCAGGTAACCTCACCCTGGCGCGCGATCTGGCCGAGCAGGCGCGTGGCATCAGCCCGACGCTGGCTGGCCTTGCCGAGTTTGCCCGGCGCCTGACGGATGCACGCCTGTATGCCAGTTTCCGTCCTGGCCAAGTGTTCACTGATCGGTTTGTCGATCTGGCTGGCCGCGCCCCGACCCTGGTGGTCATCCCGACTGGCGGTTTTCACATGGGCGCAGTGGATGGCAGCGAAGGACGCAGCACGCAGGTTCCGCAGCATATGGTCACTATCGCCAAGGGTTTTGCCTTGGCCCGCAGCGCAGTCACCGTGGGTGAGTTCCGGCAGTTTGTGCGCGCCAGCGGCTATGTGCCGGATTCGGTCAAACTGGGCGGTGCCAGTGTGTACGACGAGCGCAGTGGTGCACTGCGCGATGACAAACGCGCGAATTGGCAAAGTGATTACGCCGGAGGCAAGGCCGGCGATGATCTACCCGTAGTCAACGTATCCTGGAATGATGCCGCGGCATACGCACACTGGCTCAGCGCGCGCACGGGCAAAACCTATCGCCTGCCGAGCGAGGCGGAATTTGAATACGCGCTACGGGCCGGTACCACCACCCGTTACTGGTGGGGTGACGGGGTGCCACCCAAATCGGTGGAAAACCTCACCGGTTCAGGCGATCGTTCGCCAAACGGTCGCAGTTGGAGCCACGCATTTCGTGGTTATCGCGATGACTACTGGGGGCCGGCACCGGTGATGAGTTTCGCGGCAAACCCGTTTGGCCTGTACGACATCAACGGCAACGTTTCCGAATGGGTTGCCGATTGCTGGCATGACAATTACGTTCGCGCGCCGGATGATGGCAGCGCCTGGTTGAACCCGGGCTGCGTCGCTCACGTGATCCGTGGCGGCTCGTGGGGCAGTTCGCCGGAACAGGTCGATTCGGCCTATCGGCAAGGGGCGGATGGCAGCGTGCGCAGTGCGCGCGTGGGGTTTCGTGTGGCGCGCGACTTGTAGCGCGTTGGCGGTGCATGGCTTCCTTGCGTCGGAATGCACGCTTTGGCGTGGCACCGGCGTGCACGCCCGCTTCCCTCGGCTTGCCCGCTCGACGAGCCAGGATTGTTTGAATTGCATCGGGCCGAGGTGATGCACCGGTGGGGCGTATTGTTCGGTGCTCATCGACTTGCGGTTGGCGCTTTTGGGCTGGCCTTGCCGACTCGCGTGACCCGGTTGAACAGCGTCTGCTCACCCAGCTCCGGGATCTTGGTCAACGGTACCTGGCTCCCAACCAGGCGCAACCAGCCGACCGTTTCCTGCTTGCATTCGAGCGCCCAGCGCGCCTGCGTTGTCTTCGTCATGTCGAGCTCCCTGCGTGGGTGGCAGCACACGGCAAGACATACTTTTTCTCGGTGCAAGGTCACCACGGTCGCCAGTTCCACGAGCATCGACATCGGTCCTGACAGGGCAAAGTGGAACGGGTAGACTCCGGGCATGCGCATGCTACGGACCATTCGGCTCGGCGCCGACGACGACGACATCTTTCCGTCTGTGGCAGGGAATGATGAAGCGGCTGTCTCTGGCGGTTTCACGTTCAACTTCGGGAGCGTGGATGCTGCAGTGCTCAGCGGCAAGGAGCGCCGGGCATTTGTCAATGGCTTCCTGGGTTTGACCAGCTTTGGCCGTGCATCCCTGGTGGTGGTTTCGGAATGCAAGCCATCCGACTACGTGTATGCGCTGGACGCACTGACCAAGCACCTGCTGGAAGTCTACGGTGCACCCAGCCTCGCCGAGGCACGCCGGGTTGCCGAAGCGGAACTTGCCTTCGCCAAGAGCTTGTGTGATCAGCCGGTCAACACCTTGCTTTCGCTCACCCGGGTCATCACCGATAACGGTATCGAGGAAAGCTACGCGGTGCATGACTCGCGTCCGCTATGGGAACGCGACACTCGTATCTTCACCCCGGTTCCGGACTCCGGATTGCCCGCGACAGGTTGACGCACACCAATGAACACAACGCTCCAGACACAGGTTGAGCAGCTGGTCAACGATTACGGCGACGAGCTGCTGGGCACAACGCTTGGACACGCCCACGCGGTGAAATCCGTAGCGGTGGTGGATGGTCAGGCCGTGATCGAAATTCAGCTCGGTTTTCCGGTCAAGAGCCATGGCCCGAAATTGGCGGCCGATCTGAAGCATGCCGTGGAAAGCCTTGCCGGCGTCGCCCAGGCCCGCGTCAGCGTTACCGCCGAGATCGCCAGCCATACGGCGAAACCTGGGGTGGCACGCATGCAGGCGATCAAGAACATCATCGCGGTCGCCTCGGGTAAAGGTGGCGTCGGCAAATCCACGGTCGCTGCCAACCTCGCCCTTGCCCTGGCCGCCGAGGGTGCCTCGGTGGGTATGCTGGACGCGGATATCTATGGCCCCAGCCAACCACGCATGCTGGGTGTCAAGGGACGTCCGAACACGGACGACGGCAAGCTTTTCGCGCCCATGCGCAGCTATTCGATCGAGTCCATGTCGGTGGGTTACCTTGTTGACGAAGAGGACACCCCAACGGTCTGGCGCGGACCCATGGTTACGCAGGCGCTGACCCAGCTCCTGAAAGGTACCCGCTGGGGCAATCTCGATTACCTGATTGTCGACATGCCGCCTGGTACCGGCGACATCCAGCTTACGTTGTCGCAGCAGGTACCCGTGTCGGGTGCGGTAATCGTTACGACCCCGCAGGATATCGCTACCCTGGACGCGCGCAAGGGACTGCAGATGTTCCGCAAGGTCTCCGTGCCCGTGTTGGGCATCATCGAGAACATGAGCGTACAGAGCTGCCCACACTGCGGCCACGAGTCGCACCCGTTCGGGGAAGGCGGCGGTCGCAGGATTGCGGCGCAATACCACGTACCGCTGCTTGGCGAGCTGCCGCTGGATAATGCGATCCGGGAGGCCGCCGACAACGGCAGGCCCAGCGTCGTCGGGGATCCTGATGGTTATCCCGCTCGGCGCTTCACCGAGGTCGCCTTGCGAATGGCCGCCGAGCTGTCGTTGCTGCGGGTGGGCGGGGTTGGCAAGTTTCCCAAGATCACGATCGAGGCAACCTGATGGCCGACACTTCGACAGACGATCGCAGCTGCGTGGTAAGCGTATTGCTGCAACGTGGTGACGCCCATGGTCCGTGGGGGCAACCGCGCTGGAAAGTCGTTGGGGTCGTGCCGGAGTCGTCGGGACCCTCGACGCAAGCCCCCACCTGCAGCCTTGCTCACGAGGGGGAAACCACGCGTACCTACCTGTGGCGCGGCCTTTGCCTGCGGCTGAACCCGGTTTCGTGTGACGATTACCTGCTGAACCTGGAAGGTAAACGTCCACTGCTGTTCGTCATCTGCCAGCTCGATTCCGCTGGTGAGTTGCGTCCGATCACTGTGTCGGCCGACCAGCAGGACGGCGTGGATGCGCTTGAAGTTGACGGGACGGTGTTCGAAGTCGACATGCCGCCGTCCATTGCGTCCTGGATCGCGGAGTGGGCGCCGAAATACTGGAAACCGAGTCAGCGCAAAGGGCGCAAGTGGCAGAAGCTGCAGGAGCAATGGCCATGACCCGCGAGCAGGAGCCGGACAGCACCACTTCCGGGAAGGAAGGCTTTCTGCGTCGTTGGTCACGTCGCAAGGATGAGGCGAAGGTCGCACAAATTTCGAGCAGATCGGATCTGCCAGATGCTGTCACCCAA
>Ga0207486_1000061_pt1 | contig 14405 bp, 7 predicted proteins | sample NitcycUWRG01A310_FD_188045 | JGI IMG/M metagenome (GOLD analysis project Ga0207486, IMG submission 188045) | Soil microbial communities from Arlington Agricultural Research Station in Wisconsin, USA - Nitrogen cycling UWRJ-G01A3-10 (SPAdes) | ecosystem: Environmental > Terrestrial > Soil >... | reverse complement strand
ATGTAGCTCATGTACATGCCGCGATCGGCGCGCCAGAAATGCGCGTTGATCGCCTGCTTCAGCGCGTCGGCCTGCGCCGCGTACTGCGTCGCGCGAGGGTCGCTGCGTTGCGCCGCCGTGCGTGCCGCAAGTTGCAGCGCCTCATAGTGCAGTACGTTGGTGGACAGCGCGTACGACTGTCCGATGAACACCACGTTGTCCTTGGTCCACTCGGGATACGTCTGTTCGCGCCAGTCGAGGAAGGAAGTTTCGCCGCGGTACAGGTCCATCCGCGCATCGAACGCGTATTCGCGATCCTGCGCCAAGGTGTCGTTGAGCGCCTGCCAGACCTTGTCGCCAAACGCTTTGTCGTCCAGCAGATGCCGCGCGCCAAGGAACCACACCACCCGGTCGGTGCTGATCGGCCAGCTCCCGCCCGAACCGGTGTCCTGCATCGGATACAGGCCCTGCGGAACACCTTTTGCGCGCACGCCGGACAGCTTGAACAGCAAGCCGTTGCGCGAACGCGCGGCATCGTAACGCCACAGGCCCAGGTCGACCGAATACGAAAGGTCGCGCGTCCACACGTATGGCCACTTCTCCCCGGTCTCGAAGCAGTGGCACGGAATCGCGCGGTCGTGGTCGTACGCGCCGTCGTGGATTTCGGTGATGGAATCCTGTGCCAGGTCGTCCTGCGCCATCGCAAACAAGCCGTCGAACAGCACGCTGGCGGTTCGCACGCTGCGCGGCTGTGCCGCGATCGTCCGCTCGCCGAACGTACCGCGCAACGCATATGTGCCCTCGGCGCTCGACTGCATGACCGCCGTCCGGTCTTGCCAATCGACGCGGGCACGTCCGGGCGCTGTCGCAGCAGTTGCCAAGGCAAGTCCTGACGACGACACGCAAGCCATCATCAAAGACGAGGCAAGCAGTCGCCGCAACCTGCGTGGTTCAGGGACGCGCCGCGCCGCCATCAACGCAATTCCACCACGACCAGGCCTTGCGGCGGGATGTCCAGCTTCAGACGGCCGTCATGCACCGCGAGCTTTTGCGGCGGCGACTCCTTGCCGGCCGCCCGCAACTGTTCGATCTGTTCGCGGCTCGGGAATGCCGGGCGGCCCATCTTGTCGAACAACGCGACCGCGTTGCCGTGCTGCTCATCCAGCCGCCACACCGTGGCGCCGACGCCCTTCGCCAGATGCGACACGTCCACGTCGAAATGCCTGACCTCGCCCTTCGATGGGCCCGGCGTGTACGTGGCCCCATCGCCGACCGGTGGCGCGTAATTCCAAAGCGCCAGCACCAGCGTGCCGTCGGCGCGCTTCGTGGCGAGCGCGCTGTCGGACTTCAATGGCAAACGCACGTCGCCCAGCCGGTGCAGCATCGCGAATGCGTTGAATGCGGGCTTCTCGATGCGGTCTTCCGCGATCAGCCCGAAGCCGCCGTAGAACGGCGTGCGCACGACGCCCTGCTCTTCGAACACGTCGGAGAACGTCCAGTAGCTCATCATCGCAATCTTGCCCCCGCATTCGCGGATCGTGTTCGCCATCCACGGCCCCATGAACACGGTGTCGGTGACGTTCGGCAGGTTCGCGTACGACGCGTTGTACTCACTGAAGACCAGCGGCAGTTCGGGAGATGGCGAGGCCAGGATTTCCTTGTGCACCTTGTCCACCGCCTTGCACACCATGTCGGCCCGCGAGACCGGGCGATCGTCATGGAACACGTTCTGCGAGGTGTCGTCGCCGTACACGTGGCTGCTGACAAAATCCACCGGCACGTCCGCCTTGTGGACGTGTTCGAGGAACGCCGGAACCCACGCAGCCTGCGCCGTCGCGGGACCGCCCACGCGAATCCTCGGGCTCACCGCTTTCAGCGCGCGCGCGGTATGGTCGTACAGTTCGAAGTACGTCGACTGCTTGGGGTCGCCGCCCCAGAAATCTATATTGGGCTCGTTCCACACCTCGAAATACCAGCTCGCGACTTCGTCGATGCCGTAACGATCGACGAGGTGCCGCGCGAACTCCTTGATCATCGCGTCCCACTCGGCGTAACTCTTCGGCGGCATCACGTTGGGGCGATACCAGAACGAGTGACGCTTCGAGGGATCGGAACTCAGTGCCTCCGGCATGAAGCCCAGTTCCACGAACGGCTTTACCCCATGCGCCAGCAGGCCATCGTAGATCTGGTCGATATAGGAGAAGTTGTAGGAAATCTTGCCGTCCCGATCGCGAGTCACCAGACCGACGTCGTCATCGAAGATGCCGTGGAAGCGCACGTACGTGAAGCCGGTGGCCGCGTGCACGGCATCGAGATCCTTGCGGTAATCGTCGCGCAGCGACAACACCGCGCGCCCCGAGCCGAACATCTGCTCCCAGAAGTGCGGGAACGGCGTGCCCTGCGCGGCGGCATCCAGCTTCAGGTGAACGGTTTGCGCAGGCGACGCGGCGATGGCAAGGCTGGCGACCATGCACATCGCAAGCGCCAGGAGCAGCGCGAATCCACTCGAAAGCTTCCGGACCTTCATGCCCACTCCCCGCCATCGGCTTGGCTGTAAACGTTTACATTGCCGAGTCTGCCGGGGTTGCGGGCGCACGTCCAGCACGATTCAGGAACCGGGCCGTCGATGCCATGGCGGGCGACCAACACGGCGACGGCTGCACACCACGATGCGCAGGTCGTCAATGTTTGGAGGCGCCGCGCAGGGTCGTTTCGCGCGCCACGCCGGCATCGAGGTTGAGCAGCGTGAAGGCGCCGTAGCGATCATGGCCGGTGGACCAGCCTTGGCCGGCCGCGGATTCCAGTGCCGATTCGTTCGCGTAATGCTTGAGCGCGATGTCCTGCACCGTGACCGATCCTGCAGCAATGCCGTGCACCTTCACCAGCCAGTGCTCCAGCGCCGGTTTGTAGCTGCCGGCAGGCGCTTCAGCGCGAAATGTCACATCATCGCCGCGGCGCTGCACCGCGAGGCGCTGCAGGAAACATGCGCCCTTCTCGTACGCGTAGGTCTCGCCATCATCGTCGTAATAGTCGAAGTGTGTGGCGTGGTCCGACGGGAACACCTGCACCGTCACGGTCGTGACCGGATGCTGGCCCACGTGATCCATCACCGGCTGCATCGGAATGATCGCGCCGTCGCGGATGAACAACGGGATATCGCGCCAGGTTTTGGCGTCCACCGGAACGTCGGTGGTTTGTCCGCCCGCGTAGGTTTTGCCCGTGAACCAGTCGGTCCACTGACCCGCAGGCAGATAGATGCGCTTCGTCGCCCGGCCCTGCTCGACCACCGGCGACACCAGCAGCCATTGCCCGAACATCCAGGCATCGACGTCGTCGCGCACCTTCGGATCATCGGGCCAGCCGAATGTCAGTGGCCGCACCAAGCCGACGCCGTGCGCGTATTCCGAATGCTGGTACGCGTAGATGTACGGGATCAGTGAATACCGCAATCGGATCGCAGCGGTGGCGGCGGCTTCGGCGATTGGGCCATAGCGCCACGGCTGGCGTTTCTCATTGAAGGTGCCGTGCACGCGGAAGATCGGGGTGAACGCACCGAACTCGATCCAGCGCGCATAGTTCTCGTCGGACGGATGGCCGTTAAAGCCGCCGCCGTCCATGCCCCACTTCGCCTCACCGACTTCGATCGCGCTCAACATGCGCGCGCGCTGCGCAGCCATGCTTTCAAAACCGGTGTCGATGTCGCCCGACCACATGCCGTACGCGTAACGTTGCGACCCCAGCCAGAAGGTGCGGTTGATCGACCACACGCGTTGGTCGCTCTGCGCGCGCTGCGCGTCGTACAGCGCGCGCTGCATGTTGAGGAATTGCGTGTTCGACGTGAGCGTGCCGTCCTTGCCGTACACGTCGGCTTCGTCGTTCCACCAGCCGACGATGCCCTTGTCGAAGCCGTACTTCATCGCGAGACCGGCGAACCAGCGCCGCGCTTCGGGTTTGTCGAAATCGACGTCCTTGGCCTGCTTGTGCGAGAAGTATTCCGGATAGGCCTGCTCGCCCGGAATCCACAGGTCGTGCGCGGTGGCGTAGTCACCCTCGGCGGTGCCCAGCAACAGGCGCGGCTTGGTGATGCCGGTCAGGTGCACGCCTTCGGCTTCGAGCATTTTTGCAAGCTTGCCGCTCGGACCATCCGGAAATTTTTCCGGATTCCAGCGGAACTCGCCGTAGTCGCCCTCGCCCCACGCCTTCCAGTCGAAATCGAGCGTGAAGTTGTCGAGCGGGATGCGCTTGGCGCGATAGGTCTTGACGATATCCAGCAGCTCGTTCTGGTCGATGCCCCACTGGCTGTTGGTGAAGCCCATCGCCCATTTGGGGAACAGCGGCGCGGGGCCGCTGAGCTTCGACAATTCACCGAAAAGCTCCTCGGGCGTGCCGACCAGGATGTAGTAATCGGCGTCGGGACGTTTGAAGTCGGTGACGCTGATGCGCCCGCTCGCGAGATCGAACTCCGCGCCGTCGCAATCCACCAGCACGCCGTAACCCCTGGTGCTCCACACGAACGGCGCGCCGGCGTGGCCCTGCTTGCCGGCCTGCGCCACCCACTTGCCGCTGCGCAGCAACCCGGCGGTGGCCGGCTGGTTCGCTTCGAAGCCGCCGATGCCGTAGAACGCGTCGCCGGGTGCGTGTTCGAGAGCGATGCGCTCCTGGGCGAGCGCCATCAGGTCGGGCTGGCGCAAAAGCGTGTGGCCTTGTGCGTCGGCGATTGACAATGCTGCGGACTCCGGGTTCCAGTCCACGACCATCCGCTTCGAGCGCAACGTCACCACTCCGCCATGCCGCGACACATCCGGCTTAAACGTCGTCGCCGGTGCGCGCTGCGGATCCATCACCAGGCTGGGCGGGGTCTTGTTGTCCATCGGCAGGTAGTGCACGCGCAGCACGCCGGGCGCAGTCATCTGCACCGAAATCGTGCCGTCGTCCTGGGCGAGTTCGAAGCTCTGCGCATCGACGCTGCGCAGCTCCAGCGTGACGGATGCGTGGCCGGCCGGGACGAAGCCGGCCAGCAACAAAATCATGAGTGCGTGCACGCGGAATTTTGCCATCATCGATGTCTGTCCTTGTTACTGAAGCACGATGCAAAGCTTTTGCTCGTGGGCGACCCGCAGGGTCGGACCCGGAATCAGTTTCGGACCCCTTCCAGACCGATTCCGGGTTCCGCCCGCAAACAGCGCGGGAGGCCCCGGAATGATGCAAAGAGAGGCACGCCAGTACATTCTTTTCACTGCAGGATCGCGCTTCCGTATGGCGGCAATTCCAATCGGCCGCCATCGATCGACGTGTCTGTGCGACTGTGCCTGACCAACGTGTGGAACCGTTGCGCAGGCAGTTCGATCGTTTGCGCCTTGCTGGAAAGGTTGTGCAGCACCAGCACGTCACCGTGCGCGTCGTAAAGTTCCCACGCGGCAACCTGCATGTTGCTGTCGCGCCAGGCGCGCGCCGTGCCGTCGCGCAGCGCGGGAACATCGCGCCGCCAGCCGATCAGCTTCCTGTACCAATTGAGCAGTGAACCGCGATCCGGTTCCTCGGCCTCCACGGAAAGGTTCGGACCATCGCCCGCGCTCCAGCCTTCCCACGTCGCTTCGCCCGGGCCTTTGCCGGTGCGATACCAGCGCATCGGTTCGCGCAGGTGCGGGTCGGGTTTCTGGCCGCGCATCCCGAGTTCCTCGCCGTAATAGACGAAGGGATGGCCCGGCAGCGTCAGCAGCATCGCGGCGGCCACGCGCATGTGATCCGGATTGCCGTCGAGCTGGCTCATCACGCGTTCGGTGTCGTGGTTGGACAGCAGCGGCGCGTCATCGAAGCGGCCGTGCCCCGCGGCGCGGTAGTCATCGCCGATGCGCTGCAGGGTCGCGCCGACATCGCGGTCGGTCTCGGTCTTTGCACTTTCGATCAGGCGCGCCGCGAGCGGAAAATCGAACGTGGCATCCAGCGCACCCATCCACGGCGCGAGCTGGTCCGGGTACTGCTGCCACACCTCGCCGACCAGCCACGCGTGCGGATCGACCGCATCGATGCCGCGATGGAACTCGCGCCACCAATCGAGATTTTTCCTGAGCACCGAGGTGCTGTCCCAGTCGGTTTCGAAATCGAGATACACGTGTTGCGCGGCGTCGAGGCGAAAACCGTCCACGCCCTTCTTGAGCCAGAACTTGCCGACATCGATCATTTCCCTGCGCACGGCCGGGTCTTCGTAGTTCAAATCGGGCATCTCGTCCGTGAACACGCCGAGATAGTTTTCCCCATCCGGCAGCGCGTGCCATGCGAAACCGCCGGTGGCGCTGACCGCCTTCAGATCGGTTTTTGGCGTGGCCCACGTGTACCAGTCGTGGTACTTGCCGTGCGGATCGCGCGCAGCCTGGAACCATGGATGCCGATTGCTGGTGTGGTTGATCACCAGGTCCATCACGATCCGGATACCGCGCCTGTGCGCCTCGCGCACCAGCCGCTCGAAATCCGCCATCGTCCCGTACTGCGGATTGATCGCGCGGTAGTCGGTGATGTCGTAGCCGTGGTAGCTGGGCGACGGATTGATCGGCATCAGCCAGATCCCGCTGACCCCCAGCGATTGCAGGTAATCGAGCTTGGCGGTGACGCCATTGAGGTCGCCGATGCCGTCGCCATTGGTGTCATACCAACTGCGCACGAAGATTTCGTAGTACACCCCGGATGCAGGCTTGTTGCCATGGGCGGTTGGTGGTGCCGGTGCAGCGGCGAAACCCGGGGTGGTCCACGTCATTGCAGCCAGCAGCGCGGCGATGCCAATCCCGAACCGCGTCACGGTGCGCTCCACATCGCTTTCCGTCCTCGACACCGGCTCCCGGCCAATCCAAGGCCGGAATGACGAAGCGCCTGTCTCATGCATTCACCCGCTTATCAACATCCGCAGGCGCGCGGGGCGGCGCACAGGTGCGCGCCACGAAATCGTCGTGCGACGGCAGCCGCTCCACCGCGCGCGCGACCAACGTACGAATGTCGGAAAGAAACGCCTGCAATTTCGCGTCTTCCAGGTCATCGGCCAGCGGGTGGTAATGCGCGGGCTCGATCCGCTGGCCCAGCATCACTTGCAGCCAGCCGGTTTCGGTGAACAGTTCGTCGGCCTCGCGGAAGATCAATCCGGTGCGGCGAAACAGCGCGATGCGGCGCGCGAGTTCTTCCGGCACCTCCATCGCCGCGCACTGCCGCCAGAACGGAGTATCACTGCGTTCGGTGGCCTTGTAGTGCAGGATCAGGAAATCGCGCACGCGCTCGTATTCAAAGCGCGTCTGGCGATTGTATTGATCGACCAGCAACGGATCGCAATGCTTGTCCGGGAACATGCCGAGGAGGCGCGCAATGCCTGACTGCACCAGGTGGATGCTGGTCGATTCCAGCGGCTCCATGAAACCGGCGGCCAGACCCAGCGCGAGGCAGTTGCGGTTCCATTGAAGCTTGCGCATGCCGGTGACGAAGCGCAGCGGGCGCGGATCTTCCAGCGGTTCACTCTCGAGATTCGCGAGCAGCTGCGCCGCGGCCTCGTCGTCGCTGATGAAGCGGCTGCAGTACACGTGGCCGTTGCCGGTGCGATGCTGCAGCGCGATCCGCCATTGCCAGCCGGCCGTGCGCGCGAATGCCTGCGTGTAGGGCCGCATCGGCGTGGTGCGCGCGCTGGCCACCGCAAGCGCACGGTCGCACGGCAGCCAGTGCTGCCAGTTGTCGTAGCCGGTCTTCAGCGCGCCTTCGATCAGCAGGCCGCGAAAGCCCGAGCAGTCGATGAAGAAATCACCTTCGATGGTTGCGCCGTTTTCGAGCCGCAACGATTCGACGAATCCGTCCTCGCCGCGCAGCTTCACCTCCACGACCTTGCCTTCGATGCGCTTCACCGCGCCTTCCGGGATGCGTTCGCGCAAGTAGCGCGCATAACGCGCGGCATCGAACTGGTAGGCGTAGCGAATGCCGCCCAGCGGCGTGTTCGGCACCTTGTCCACCCGCGCGAACTTGTTCGACGCGGCCGCGACTGCATTCAACGAATACGCCCACAGCGAATGCGCGTCGCCGCGCGCGCGGCTGCGCAGCCAGTAGTGGTGGAATGGCAGCAGGCCCAATGGCAGCCCGACATCGCCGAACGCGTGGAGGTACGAATCGCCCACGCGTCCCCAGTCGTTGAGCTGCACGCCGAGCTTGTACGTGCCGTGGGTGAAGCGCATCAGCTCGTCCTCGTCGATGCCGAGGAACGCGTTGATGTGCTGGATCTGCGGGATCGTGGCCTCGCCCACGCCGACGGTGCCGATCTCGGTGGATTCGACCAGGTGGATTTCGCAGGCGCGTCCGACGCCGCGCGCCAGCAGTGCAGCCGCCATCCAGCCGGCGGTGCCCCCGCCCACGATCACCACGCGCCGGATCGCGGCGTAGTTCATGCCGGGAGGCTGTGCGCTGGACCCTTGGCTTGGGATCATGCCGTCAACTTTCGCACGTCTCGTCCAGTTTTCGCATCTCGATGCTGCCGGGGCAAGAGCCTGGGCGCGGATCAGAGCGGATCGAATCCGATGAAGAGCAAATGTCTTATCAGCTCCTATCCGCTCTGATCCGCGTCCAATGCCTTGCTCTCACGTCAGAACTTGTAGGACACGCCGACTTCGTAGCGGCGCCCGTATTCCTCCCACGTCAGCACCTGGCGCGGATCGCCGTTCTGGTACGTGATGAATTTCTCGTTGGTGAGGTTGGAGCCCTGCAGCAGGAATGTCAGGCCCTTCAAACGGCCGTCCGGAATCGTGTAGCTGACCTGCGCGTCGTAGACGCTGCCGCCCTTGATCGTCTGCAGGATGCGCGTGGCGCTGATGCCCTGCACTTCGCCGAGGAAGCTGGTGCGATAGCTGTCGCTGACGCGCGCCTCGAAGCCGCCTTGCTGGAAGTAGATCGTGCCGTTGGCGACCCACTTGGACAGGCCCGGCACCGTGATCGCCTGCGGATTGCCCGCGTACGTGACGGAACTCTTGGTGTAGTCGCCCGTCAGGATCACGCCGAATCCGTCCAGCACCGGCACCGAGGTAAAGGCCTTGAACGGCAGGTTGATCGTGCCTTGCAGGCCTTTCACGTTGCCTTGGCCATCGTTGGTCGGCCCGGACACGATGCCGTAGGTGGTGCCGAGTTGCTGCTGCTGCGCCGGCGACAGGAACGCACCGACGAACGGCGCGAAGTCGTGCAGGAACGCCGCGCTCGGATTGATGAAATCCGACAGCTTCAGGTAGTACGAAGAGATCGCCATGTAGCCCTGGTTCTGCGCGAAATAGTGCTCGAGGCTGACGTTGAAATTGTCGGCCATCGTCGGCAGCAATTCCGGGTTGCCCCCGTTCGCACTGAAGTACGACTGGTTCGGATTGGTGTTCGACAGTTGCGTGATGTTGCCGCTGATCGCGAGGCTCGCGCTCATCTGGTCCATGCGCGGACGCGCCAGTACGCGCGCCGCGCCGACGCGCAGGTCGGTGCTGTCGGTGAAGCTGAAAACCAGGTTCGCACTGGGCAGCCAGCGGGTGTACTTGGTGCCGCCCGAAACCGGCACCAGCGTCACTACCGAGGAACCTGTCGAGCTGGTGCCTGCCGCGACACGCTGGCCATCCGAAGTTTCATCGGTATGCGCCACCTGCACGCCGATGTTGCCGCGCACCGGCACGTTGCCGAGCGAAGTGTCGAGACCGAACTGCACGAACGGCGTGGTGTCGAGTTCCCGCACCTTCCAGTTCGGCGGCACGCCGATCGAGGACAACGCGGTCGGGAACAGGTCGTAGGTGCCGTCGGAAAGGAAATCCAGCGGGTTGTAGATCACCTGCCGGCCGATGCCCATCCAGCCCAGCGGCGAGCCGATGCCGTAGCTGGGGATCGCCGCGGTCTGCGCGCCGTTCGGCAGCACGATGAAATCCTGATCGATGTCGTAGGTCTTGTTGCGGGTGGCGCGGTCGACGCCGAACTTCATGTTCGAGAACGGTCCGCTCATGAAGTCGTATTCGACGCTCAGGCGCAGCCGCGCGAGGTAGTCGTTGGTATGCGGCGCGTTGATGAAGCCCGCCTGCACCACCGGCGGATTGTTGCCGCTGCCCCAGCCCTGCGGGTCGGTCAGCAACAAACCCTGGGTGTAATCCTGCGCGGTGTTGACGTACAGCAGGCCGTTGGAAAGTTCGCTGAAATCCACGGTATCCAGCGGGCCGGTCTTGTTGTAGCCGGTGCCGGTGTAACTCTCCAGCTGGATGTCACTGCGGTCGGCGCGCGAGTAGCTGGCGTCCAGTTCACCCGACCAGCCTTCGCTGAAGCGGAACTTGTTGTTCCATCCGATGTTCCAGACCTTGGCGCGGGTCTTGTTGTAATCGTTGCGGACCACCGCGGCAACGCCGTCGTAGGTGCCGCTTTGATCGAAGCCGTTCTGCGCGTTGGCGGACGCCAGCGTCGCGCCGCCCCACAGCAGCGGCAGCTCCATGCCCTTGGCCTGCTGGGTCTCGCGGAAGTTGTCCCAGGTGAGATCGAGCGTGCTGGTGAAGTTGTCGCTCGGCTTGAATTGCACGGTCGCGAGCAGACCCAACCGGTTCAACTGGTCCGAGATGCCGTAGTTCTTGGAGCCCCCCACTACCAGGTTGCCGTTCGCATCGGTGGGGTAGCCCCACGGCGCCTGGTGCTCGATCTGCGCCGGGTTGGATTCGAGATCGACGCCCAGCGTGACGCCGAAGGTGTGGTCGGCGAACTGGTTGACGTAAACGCCGTTCACCGAATAGCCGTGGTCGCTGACGCCTTCGCCGGGTGAAAGCGTATCGAGACTGTTCCACACATAGCGCGCGTTGACCGCCGCGACTTCGTGGCTCTGTTCCAGCGGCCGGATCGTGCGCATGTCCACGGTGCCCGACAGGCCCTGCCCGATCAGGCTGGCGCTGGGCGACATGTACACCACCACCGAGTTGAACCAGCTCGACGGGTACTGGTCGTACTGCACGTCGCGATTGTTGGACGTGCTGACCTGCTCGCGGCCGTTGACCAGCGCGGTCGAGAAATCGGGGCCGAGGCCGTGGATCGTGAGCACCTGCGGACGGCCGCTCAAGGTTTGCACCGCGAGACCGGGCAAGCGGCCCAGGGTGTCGGCGATGCTGGTGCCGGGCAGCTTGCCGATCTGTTCGGCGGAAACCGCTTCGACGATCTCGTCGGAATTGCGCTTGATCGCGGTGGCGTTCTGCAAGCTGCCGGCGTAACCGTGGACATTGATGGCCTGCAACTGCGCCGGCTGCTTCTTCTTCCGCTTGTCCGCGTCCGACCGGTTCTGGTCAGCCGCGTTCTGGTCGGTCGAATCCTGATCGGTCGCGGCGGGCTGCGTTTGCGGCTGCGCCTGGTCTTGCGCCGCACCGACAGGCGCGCTGGCGGCGAAGGCGATGTTGGCGCAGGTTGCAAAGCCGATGCCCGCGGAGAGCAGCGCCAGCGTCAGCATGTTGCGTTTCGGTTGCATGGTGTCGTCCCCAGTGATGATCGTCGTTGTGCGTGCCGCGGGCTGCGCCGCGCGTGCGGACTCGCGCACGGGGCGCGGGGTCGTGCCTGCATGGTAGGGGCCGGGTTTCGCCACGGACCGCTGGCGAATACGTATTCATGGCGCGCCGGGCGTGCGCATATTGCGCCGCAACATGCCGCCGCCCGACGTCGTTTCCATCGCGACTGCGCCGCGCGAAAACGTGTTGTCTGCAAGGCTCGTCGCGGGCATCGCCTGTGCATCGCTCGGATGAGTTTGGTGCATCGCATCGCCCGGCATGACGCACCTGCAACATCCATGAATACGTATGCGTGCACGGACCGGCGCTCCCATGCCTGCCGCTAAGCTGGAGCCCGCTTTCAGACGCCGCGAAATCGCGCGCGCATCAAGGGACCCGCTCGATAATGGCCGATGTGCATTGGTGGCGCGGCGCCGTCATCTACCAGATCTATCCGCGCAGTTTTCTCGACACCGATGGCGATGGCGTGGGCGACCTGCCCGGCATCATCGAGCGGCTCGACTACGTGGCCTCGCTGGGCGTGGACGCGGTGTGGATCGCACCGTTCTTCAAGTCGCCGATGGCCGATTTCGGTTACGACATCGCCGACTACCGCGCGGTCGATCCACTGTTCGGCACGCTGGACGATTTCGACCGGCTGCTGGCGAAGGCGCACGCGCTGGGCCTGAAGGTGATGATCGACCAGGTGCTCAGCCACACCTCGGCCGAACACCCGTGGTTTCGCGAAAGCCGGCAAAGCCGCGACAACCCCAAGGCCGACTGGTACGTGTGGGCCGACCCGCGCGAGGACGGCACCGCGCCAAACAACTGGCTGTCGATCTTCGGCGGTCCCGCCTGGAAGTGGGAACCACGCCGCCAGCAGTACTACCTGCACAACTTCCTGACCGAACAACCCGATCTCGATTTCCACAATCCGGACGTGCGCGCGGCGATGCTGGACAACCTGCGCTTCTGGTTGGAGCGTGGCGTGGACGGCTTCCGGCTGGATTCGATCAACTTCTGTTTCCACGACGCGCAACTGCGCGACAACCCGTCCAAGCCCAAGGCCCACCGGTTGGGGCGCGGATTCAGCGCCGACAACCCGTACGCGTACCAGTACCACTATTTCAACAACACGCGACCGGAGAACCTTGCTTTTTTGGGCGAGCTGCGCGCACTGCTCGATGGTTATCCGGGCGCGACCGCGCTGGGCGAGATCGCGTCGGAAGATTCGCTGGAGACGATGGCCGAATACACGGCCGGGCACCGCCTGCACATGGGCTACAGCTTTGAACTGCTCACCGACGATTTCAGCGCCGCCTACATCCGCGACACGGTCCGCGCGCAGGAAGCGAAGATGACCGAAGGTTGGCCGTGCTGGGCGATTTCCAACCACGATGTGGAACGCGTGCTCAGCCGCTGGGGCGGCGGTCGTGCGTCCGCGGCGCTGGCCAGCCAGCTGACCGCGATGGTCTGTTCGCTGCGCGGTTCGGTGTGCGTGTATCAGGGCGAGGAACTGGGGCTGACCGAGGCCGAGGTGCCCTTTGAGGCTTTGCGCGATCCGTACGGCATCGCATTCTGGCCGCAGTTCAAGGGGCGCGACGGCTGTCGCACGCCGATGCCGTGGACGGCGGAGGCGCATGGCGGTTTCACCCGCGGCGCGCCCTGGCTGCCGGTGCCGCAGGAACATCTTGCGCTGGCCGTGTCGCGCCAGGAAGCCGATGAGGCTTCGACGCTCCACGGCTTTCGCGCCTTCATGCAATGGCGCCACGCCCATCCGGCGCTCCGCACCGGCACGATCCGCTTCCTGGACACGCCGGAACCGGTGCTGGCGTTCGTCCGCGAAGCGCCCGGCGAAACCCTGCTGGTCGCCTTCAATCTTTCCGATGCGGCCACCCATGTGACCCTGCCCTCGATCCGCGGCGCGCAGCCCCTGCATGGGCACGGCTTGCGCGAAGGCACCCTGGACGGCGAGCATGTGCACCTGCCGGCCTGCGGTGCGCTGTTCGCGTCGCTGGCCAGCGCGAAGCAGACTGACCACGCGGGAGTTGCGCCATGAATGCGTCCGCTGCCAGATCCGACGAACCCTCCGGACGCGCCAACCTGCGCGTGGTGATGATCGCCGCCGCCGCCGCGCTGGGCGGTTTCCTGTTCGGGTTCGACACCGCGGTGATCAACGGCGCAGTCGACGCCTTGCGTGCCGCGTTCGGCTTGAGCGCCACCTTGACCGGATTCGCGGTATCCATCGCGTTGCTCGGATCCGCCGCAGGCGCGTGGTACGCGGGGCGGCTGGCGGACCGCTACGGTCGGGTACGCACGATGCAGGTCGCGGCCATCCTGCTGGCGGCGGGCGCGATCGGCGCCGGCCTTTCCGGTTCGGTGGCGTGGCTGATGGTCTGGCGCGTGGTGGCCGGCATCGGCGTGGGCGTGGCTTCGGTCGTGGCGCCGGCCTACATCGCGGAAATATCGCCGGCGTCGATCCGTGGACGGCTCGGCTCGATGCAGCAGTTGGCGATCGTGCTCGGCATCTTCGTGGCGCTGCTCAGCGATGCGGCACTCGCCGATTCGGCGGGCGGTGCGGCCAAGGCATTGTGGTTGGGGCTCGGCGCCTGGCGCTGGATGTTCATCGTCGGCGTGATTCCCGCGTTGATCTATGGCGTGTTGGCGTTCAGCGTTCCCGAATCGCCGCGGCACCTGGTCGCCGGTGGCCGCAACGAGGAAGCACTGGGTGTCCTCAAGCGCGTGCTGGCGCTCGGTTCCGACGCCGCGCTCCGGAAAAAGCTTGACGACATCCAGATCAGCCTCGAGCGCGAGCACAAGCCGCGCTGGGGCGACCTGCTCGGCGGCCGCGCGGGATTCCTGCCGATCGTGTGGATCGGCATCGTGCTGTCGGTGTTCCAGCAGTTCGTCGGCATCAACGTGATCTTCTACTACTCCACG
>Ga0207486_1000053_pt1 | contig 15700 bp, 17 predicted proteins | sample NitcycUWRG01A310_FD_188045 | JGI IMG/M metagenome (GOLD analysis project Ga0207486, IMG submission 188045) | Soil microbial communities from Arlington Agricultural Research Station in Wisconsin, USA - Nitrogen cycling UWRJ-G01A3-10 (SPAdes) | ecosystem: Environmental > Terrestrial > Soil >... | reverse complement strand
GTTCCGGAACCGGTTGCGCCTGGCCCGGGCGATCGGCAGCCGTCTGGCGCAGGCCCGGACGCGACGCGACCCGCGCCTCGGCGCTGGCCGACCGCTCGACAACCAGTTCCGATCCGGCCGATTCAGGAAATACCTTGTCCTGACTCATGGCGATGGGCTCCGGGTTTCAGTCCGCTTGAATCAAGGGGCGGAAACCGTTGCGAAGCGACGGTTTGGGATTATGGAGGTATGACGCCCTCGAATACGCGGCGCCCGTCCATTTCGTCAGAACTGGAAATAAATGAATGCATTGCCATTGCCTTGTGTCGCAATGATCGCGAACGCCATGACAGCCCAGGTACACGACAGTACCGCCGCCGGTGCGCGCGCCAGCACCGATTCGAGCGTGCGGTTGCGCATCAGCCAGTGCGTGATCACCAGTCCGGTGATGATCGAGCTCACCACGACCAGCGATTCGGTGTTGAGCATCGGCACCGGATTGCCGTTACCGCCGAACATGCCACGCAACACCGTCCACGCCCTGGAGAAGGTCTTGGCGCGGAAAAACACCCAGGTCACGTTTACCAGCGCATAGGTGACCAGGCCCAACGCGAGCAGCGTCCAGACGTTCGGCCGGAATCCCGCGAAGCGCTTGCGCAGCCAGCGTTCGACGGAGAGATAGATGCCGTGCAACCCGCCCCACGCAACGAACGTCCAATTGGCCCCGTGCCACAGCCCGCCCAGCAGCATCGTGGCCATCAGCGCGGCGTAGGTACGACGCGGACCGTGGCGGTTGCCGCCCAGCGGGATGTATAGATAATCGCGCAACCACGATGAAAGCGTGATGTGCCAGCGTCGCCAGAAATCGGAAAACCCGACCGCCGCGTACGGAAACCGGAAGTTGTCGGGCATCGCGAAACCCAGGCACATCGCCACCCCGATCGCGATGGTCGAGTAACCCGCGAAGTCGCAGAAGATCTGGCCGCTGAAAGCCAGCGTGCCCATCCACGCATCCAGCGCGCCGGGAATCTTGTCGCTGTCGTAAACGGTTTCCGCCGCATGCGCGAGAAAGCCATCGGCCAGCACCACCTTGTTGAACATGCCGATCGTCATCAGTGCGAGTCCGAAGAACAGCTGCTGGCGATTGGCCCGGCGCGGCTGCTCGAACTGCGGCACCAGTTCGGTCGGCCGCATGATCGGACCGGCGACGAGGTGCGGGAAGAATGTCACGAACAACGCGTAGTCGAGGAAATTGCGCGCCGGCAACGCGCGCCGCAGGTACACGTCCAGCGTGTACGACATCGTCGCGAACGTGTAAAACGAAATGCCCACCGGCAGCACGATGTCCGGCGCCGGCGGGTGATAGACCACGCCGAAAGAAGCCAGCAACGCGGTGAAATTCGCCAGCAGGAAGCCGCCGTACTTGAAGTAGCCGAGCATGCCGAGGTTGGCGACCACCGACAGCAGCATCCATGCGCGGCGCGCCGCCGGCCGTTGCGCCCTGACCAACCCTTGCGCGGCGTACCAATCGACCACCGTCGAGATCCACAACAGGATCACGAACGGCGGATTCCACGCGGAATAAAAGAGGTAGCTCGCGACCAGCAGGTTGAGCTTGCGGACTTTCCACGCGAGCGGCAGCGAATGGATCGCCAGCACGATCGCGAAGAACGCGATGAACGTCAGCGAGTTGAAGACCACGCCCGGCCTCCCTGCCCGGGAGCGCAAGCTCCCACGGCGGCGCGAGTATGTCACAACCGGCATGGCGCGCCAGTGCCGCGCCAATCCCGCCCGGGAAGGCCGAGATTTCCGGGCGTCGCGGTCTTGCGCCGACGCCCCGGAGGATCTTGCGCCACCGCTTGGCGGGCTTGCGGAACCGGCAGATGAATTGGCAGGAGTGGCCGCGGATCGAAGGAGCGACCCTCTCGACGTACGACGAATCCTGGGGACGGACCAATGCATCGCTGGACGGCTTGCAAGGCAGGTGCTGCGTGTTGCGGCCACGCGAACCCGCTACCGTGGCACGATGTTCGCCGTCCAGCGTCCCCCGTGCGACGAAGGCGTCATCCGCAGCCGGCCATGCGTCGCCCCGCCGCGACGTGCGCATCCGGGGCGCGCGCTGGCGGCCAGCGTGCTCGGCTCCAGCATCGCCTTCATTGACGGTTCGGTGGTCAACGTCGCCCTGCCCACGCTGCAGCGCGAGATGGCCGCCGGGCTGGCCGCGATGCAGTGGGTGGTCAATGCCTATCTGTTGATGCTCGGCGCGCTGGTGCTGATGGGCGGCGTGTTGGGTGACCGTCTCGGCCAGCGCACGGTATTCACGTGGGGTCTTGTCGTGTTCACGCTAGCCTCCGTGGTCTGCGGCCTGGCGCCGCAAGCCGGCGTCCTGATCGCGGCGCGCGCGGCGCAAGGCATCGGCGCCGCAATGCTGGTGCCGAGCAGCCTGGCCATCATCGCCGCCGTGTATCCGGAAGCCGAGCGCGGCAAGGCGATCGGCATCTGGGCCGCGGCGGGTGCGATCACCACCGCGATCGGTCCAGTACTGGGCGGCTGGTTGGTCGACGCAGTGTCGTGGCGCGCGATCTTCTTCATCAATGTACCGCTGGCGATTGCCGCCGTGATGCTCGCGCACACTGCCGTGCCGAACCAGCACAACGGTGCCGCCGAACGCCTCGATTGGCCGGGTGCGGTGCTGGCCATCGTCGGCTTGGCACTGCTGACCTGGGCATTGATCGCATGGCCGGACCGCGCTTCGAATGCCATCATGATCGACGCCGCGCTGGCGCTCGGCGTCGTTGCGCTGACCGTCTTCGTGGTGGTCGAGGCGCGCAGCCGCGCGCCGATGGTGCCACTCGGGCTGTTCCGTTCGCGCGACTTCCTCGGTGCCAATCTGGTGACGTTGCTGCTGTACTTTGCGCTGGGCGGCGCGCTGTTCTTCCTGCCGTTCAATCTGATTCGCGCACACGGTTATTCGGCGACGGCGGCCGGCGCCAGCCTGCTCCCGTTTTCGATCCTGATGGGCGCGCTGTCTCCGACCGCGGGCGCGCTGGCGACACGCTTCGGCGCGCGCGTGATGCTCACCGTGGGTCCGGCGCTGACGGCGCTCGGCCTGGCGTTGTTGGCCGGCGGCGCCGCCATTGGCGACTACTGGCGCGGCACGTTTCCAGCCATCACGGTGCTCGGCCTGGGCATGACCATCGCCGTGGCACCGCTGACCTCGACCGTGATGGGCGCGGTGCCTGCCGCGCAGGCCGGGGTCGCGTCGGGGATCAACAACGCCGTCGCGCGCTTGGCCGGCCTGCTGGCCGTGGCGGTGCTGGGACTGCTGTTCCGCGCGCCGGTCGACGCGTCGACGCCGGCCGGGACGGTTGCCGGCTTCCGCGCCGTCGCGGCGGGCGCCGCCCTCGGTGCGCTCGCGGCGGCGGTGTGCGCGCTGGCGATCATCCGATCGCCGCGAGGAAGGAATCGACGCGCTCGGGCCGGGCGCTCACCACGCGAATCGTGAGAGTGCCCGGCTCGTCGTGCATGCCGACCCTATTGCGCCGGCTTCTTGAAGCGGTAAATGAACTGGCTGGTATGGCCCCGGATCGAGGGATCGAAAACCTTGGTGTCCAATGAATCCTTGGGGTTCATCAGCACATCGCTGGAGCCATCGAGCACGAAGCCCGCGGATTCGACTTCCTGCTTCACCACTTCCGGATCGATCCGGTGCAGCGTATCGGTGTCACGGATGCCGGAACCTGCCGGTGCGACATGGTCGATGACAACGAAGACACCGCCCGGCTTCAGCGCGTCGAACACTTCCTTGTCGAACTTCTTCATGTCCACCGGACCCATGAACGGGTCATGATAGTCATGGTAGTTCTGCGAGGTGAACACGACGTCCACCTTCTGCGGCACGCTCAACATGGCCGCCGGCTGCTTCAGCAGGCTCACGTTCTTGTAAGTGCCTTTCACGAGCCCCTGCCAGTTCGCGAAACTCTTGGCCGAATACTTCGCCATCTCGTCGGGCCACACCGTGTAAACGTGGCCATTGGCTCCGACGATCCGACTGAACACGCGCGTCCAGTACCCCGAACCGGGGTCGAGTTCCAGCACCTTGTCGCCGGGCTTCACGCCCGTGAAGGTCACCACCGCCGCGATCTCGCGACGCGCATCGTCTTTCTTGTCGGTGGCGCGCGCCGGATCATCGATGGCCTTGGTGACGAAGGCGGGAACGTTGGCCGCGTGCGCGGCCGTCATGGACGGTGGCGCGCTGGATTGCGCGTTAGCCGCAAGCGGCACTGCCAGCGCGGCAAGCAACACGAGACTCGGGTTTCGCATCACGTTCTCCTTTCGGGGCGGGCCACACATTGTGCACCCAAAACCCGCGGAGGTGACGCGACAGCGCTTCGGCACAGCCCTTGCGCAGGTCGCGATCGACCGCACAAGCCGAAACGCTCATCCAAGCCGACCCTCAACCGGACATCGACGATCCCCCGCCATGACGCCCAAGCAGCCAGTCCATCGCGCGAGCCTCGCTGAGAAAACCGCGGAATGCGAGGCCGTGATTCAGCGCGACGCTGGTGCCGAAATTGTCCGGGTCGACGAACTCCGGCCGGATCACCAAGGCCAGCCGAACCGCGCCACGTCCGGCGATCGCCCACTCGACCATGATCCGATGGCGCTCCGCCAAGGTCGGCGGCCCGGACGCAATGGCGGTGATATCGACCAGCAGCCTGGGTACGCCGGAATGCTTGACCTGCTGGATCACTTGCTGGACCAGCGACACGCTCTGATCCAGCTCCTTGCCTTCGCCGAGACGAAAGATGGCGACGTCCTCGATCACCTCGTAAGACGCATCACCCATCGGGAATCTGCCGGCGCACGCGGAAGCCGCGGCGTGGATACTAGCACCGGGGTTGCGCTGCGAAAGTGACGCGGTGGCGCTTCCGGGCCGCGGGATCAGGCGGCCACCACGAACCGGTTGCGCCCGGCCAGCTTGGCGCGGTACAGCGCCGCGTCGGCTTGCTCGATCCACGCTCGCGCAGTGGCCATCCCGGCCGGACCGCGCGCAAGACCGATGCTCAACGTGCAGCGCAAGCCCGGCGCATGGTCGATCTTCAGGTCCGCGACGCCCGAGCGGATGCGGTCCGCCACCACTTCGGCGACGGCCATGTCGGTCCCGCACAGCACGGCGCCGAACTCGTCGCCGCCATAGCGCCCGGCGAGGTCGCCCTGGCGCAGGCTGATGCGGATGATGTCGCCGACCTGCCGGATCACTTCGTCGCCGATCGTGTGGCCGAACTGGTCGTTGATGTGCTTGAAGCAATCGATGTCGATCAGCAACAGCACCGCGTCGTCGCAGCAGTGCCGTGACAACGAGGCGTTCATCGCTTCTTCCCAATGGCGGCGATTCAGCAGTCCGCTCAGTGCATCGATGCTGCCGAGCCGCAGAAGTTGGCGGTTCTGCGAACGCACCCGGCGCGCCAACCGGTGCGTCATGAAACCCAGCGTCACCGGAAACACCATCAGCAACGGCAGCGAAGCGATGATTTCCGGCATGTCCGTGGCCGGTGCGAACGCCATGCCGTTCGCCACGGCGGCCACGCCGCACGCGAGCGCAAGCATCGCGATGCCGCGCGCGAGGTAGGCGAAGCCATCGATCGCGATCAGCGTGATCGCATACATCGTCAACAGCAAGGCACCCGGCAGCAGGTTGAACTGCATCAGCGCGATCCACACACCACCCATCGCGGCGTCGCACAGGAAAAAGCGCCGGTCCTCGGAAACCGGATCGGCACTCCGGCGCAGGATCAGCCAGGAGACATGCGGCCACACCAGCGCGTGCAGGGCCAACAGCACCCACATCTGCACGGGCCCCTCGTGCCGGTACAACACCGTGCCCACCATGATGCCGCCGAGCGCCAGGCCGAGGATGCGCAAGCCCCGCGATCGCGCGAGCATGCGCCCCACCTCGGCGGGCGACTTGATTTCGACAGCTGGCAGTACGTCGATAGACATGGACGCGGCACCTGCATGGCTTCAGGTCCCTCCGAGCAAGACTAATGCCATGCCTGCGTCCGCATCGACGCACGTCACGGATTTTCACCGAATCCGCGAACGGACCGTGACGCAATGCGCATGCGGAAACACATATTCACGCCGTCGGCGTGCAACGCTCAGGCCTTCAGGCGCCAACCCGTCCGGAAAATCCACCACACGCCTGCAAGGCACAACCCGAGGAAGGCGAGTGTCGCGACCACGCTGATACCGACGTTCACGTCCGCGAGTCCGTAAAAGCTCCAGCGGAAACCGGAGATCAGATACACCACCGGATTGAACAACGTCACCTTCTGCCAGAACGGCGGCAACATGTGGATCGAATAGAAACTGCCGCCGAGGAAGGTCAGCGGCGTGATGATCATCAAGGGCACGACCTGCAGCTTTTCGAAGTTGTCCGCCCAGATGCCGATGATGAAACCGAACAGGCTGAAGGCCACCGTCGTCATCACCAGGAACAGCACCATCACCGCGGGATGCGCGATCGAATACGGCACGAACAGCCGCGCGGTGCCGAGGATGATCAATCCGACGATGATCGCCTTGGTCGCGGCCGCGCCGACGTAGCCCGTGATGATTTCGAGGTACGACAGCGGCGCCGAATGCACCTCGTAGATCGTGCCCACGAATTTCGGGAAGTAGATACCGAACGAGGCGTTCGACACGCTCTGCATCAACAACGACAGCATCACCAGGCCCGGAATGATGAAGGCCGCGTAGCTCACCCCTTCCACGCTGGTGATGCGCGAGCCGATCGCCGAGCCGAACACCACGAAATACAGCGATGTGGACACCACCGGCGACAGCACGCTCTGCATCAGCGTGCGCCCGGTGCGTGCCATCTCGAACTTGTAGATCGCGCGGATGCCGTGGATGTTCATGCGTCCTCCTTTATGCGCATCCCTGCGCGAGAAAACGGTCATTCACGGCCGTTTGTTCCGAGAACAGCGGCCACTGAAAATGGCCACCGGGACCTCACGGGTTTTCCCGCACGAGTTCCACGAAGATCTGCTCCAGCGTGTCCTGGTGCGTGCTCAGGTCCTTGAAGCCGATGCCGGCCGCGGCCAGGTCACGCAGCAACGCGGTGATGCCGGTGCGCTCACTCTGCGAGTCGTAGGTGTAGGTGAGCTCGTCGCGCTTGCCGTTGAGTTCCAGTCCGTATGCGGACAATGTTTGCGGCAAGCCGGAAAGCGGCTCGTGCAGTTGCACCCGCAACTGCTTCTTGCCGAGCTTCTGCATCAGCGCGGTCTTTTCCTCGACCACGATCAATTCACCCTTGTTGATCACGCCGACCCGATCGGCCATGTCCTCGGCTTCCTCGATGTAATGCGTGGTCAGGATGATCGTGACGCCCGATTCGCGCAGCCGCCGCACCATCGCCCACATGTCGCGGCGCAATTCCACGTCCACGCCCGCGGTCGGTTCATCGAGGAACAACACGGTCGGCTGGTGCGACAGTGCCTTCGCGATCATCACGCGCCGCTTCATGCCGCCCGACAGCATCAGGATCTTGGCGTCACGCTTGTCCCACAGCGACAGATCCTTCAACAACTGTTCGAGGTAGGCGTCATCCGGCGCCTTGCCGAACAGCCCGCGGCTGAAGCGCACCGTGTTCCACACCGATTCGAAGGCGTCGGTCTTCAGTTCCTGCGGCACCAGTCCGATGATCGTACGAGTCTTGCGCCAGTCTAGAATGATGTCGTGGCCATCTACCGTCACCGATCCATTGCCGGGATTCACGATGCCGCAGATGATGCTGATCAGCGTGGTCTTGCCGGCGCCATTCGGACCCAGCAGCGCGAAGATCTCGCCGCGGTCGACCGTCAGGTCGATGCCCTTCAACGCCTTGAATCCGCCCTCATAGGTCTTGTCGAGCCCACGTACCTCGATTACCGCATCGGTGATAGCGTCACGCGCCGTGGAGTCGGTTTGCATGGGAGGCGCCGAAAAATGAATCGACCGGTAGTGTATTTATGACCTGCGCCGCGGCACAACCCACCGGCATGTAGACGATTACCCGACCCGATCGGTGCCGGATCACCGCAAAAATTGTCGTCATGCCAGGTTCGCCTGCGATGAAGCGGCAGGCGCCCCGGCATGGCGAGATAAAGGCGACGTAACCAATCGAGCCGCTCAATGCGTCGTGTCGCGCGAATACACACGCCCGTTCTTCACCACGAAAGCGATCTTGGTGGTGTTGCCGATGTCGCGCGACGGATCGGCCGCCAGCACCACGAGATCGGCCAATTTGCCGGGCGTGATCGTGCCGCGCTTCGCCGATTGCCCCAAGGCCGCAGCGCCGACTTCGGTGGCGGCTTCAATGGCTTGCAAGGGCGTGAAGCCCGCGTGCTCGACCAGCAGCGCCATTTCCTGATGCACCGACGGCATCCGGTCGAGGTGCGGACCGTCCTTGCCATGGGGAAATCCCGCGTCGTCGGTGCCCGCATCGATCAGCACGCCGCGCTGGTGGGCCAACTTCGTGACCGCATAGCTCCACGGCATGATGCCCGCGCCGACATTTTGCGGATGGTGTTCCGCCTCGTTCCTGAATACCAGGAGGGTAGCATCGAGGATCGTGCCGCGCTTTTTCATCGCATCGAACAGCGCAAGGATCTGCGGCGCATCGGGTTTCACGTGTTCGAAATCGCCCATTGCGCGCATCTTGTAATCGTCCGGCACACTCGGTGCGGCTTCCCACACCAGGTACGGGCTATGCGAAACGGTGTCGACGCCGGCGTCCACGAGATCACCCGGCCTGGCCGGAAACACCGTCGCATGCGCCCACACACTCAAGCCTTGGCGGTGCGCTTCCGCGGTGATCGCCTCGACCAGCGCCGCGGGCAGATTGGCGTACAGCTTGATGCCCGTCGCGCCGGTGCCCTTGGCTTCGGCGACGGCCAGCGCGATGTTCGTCTTCGCGGTGATCGCCTGCATCCACGGCGCGAAGCCCAGCGGTTCACCCTTCGATGCATCCTGTGCGCGGGCATCTTCCTTGAAGAAAGTCGGTCCCGCCATCAGCGCGACATAGAAAATATCCGGCGACGCGAACGCATGCGAGTTCCCCTGTTGGGCGAGGAATTGCAGCAGGCGGTCGTCACCCGCCATGTCGCGGATGCCCGTCACGCCGCCCAGCAGCAATGCGTGCAGGAATGTCTGGTAGTGCGCGATGTCCGGTTCGGCACCCGTGATGTGCACGTGCGCGTCGATCAAACCGGGAATCACGTATTTTCCCGAGAGATCGCGAATGTCCGCGTTTTCCGGCGCCGGCTGGCTGCCACCCGGATACACCGACGCGATGCGCTTGTCCTTGACCACGATGGTCATGTCGCGCTGCACTGGCGAACCGGTGCCGTCGATCAGGCCGACGTGCGTCAGCAGCAGCGGTTTCGGCGCGCCGGCCATCACCGGCCACGCGAACAGGCACAACAGCAGCGGCAAGATGCGTTTCATGAAAATTCCCCAAGCGATCCATGAAGGATAACCCGCAAACCAAGATCCCTCTCCCACCGGGACAGGCGCTCGAAGGGCGGGCGGGGTTAGTCATCAGTCGTACCCCCAACTCCACCCCTTGGAGAAGGGCTCAACATGATCGACCTGCCAATGGCTGCATGGGCAACCATGTGGTTGCGTACCTCCGCCGGCCGTTCTATCATGCAACTTGATGGTTGCATGTCAGGAGAGCCGATGAACGCCAGCACCGATCGCATCGAGAAACAGGTCCTGTTGAAAGCCACGCGCGAACGCGTATGGCGCGCACTCAGCGAAGCCGAACAATTCGGCACCTGGTTCGGTGTCCGCTTCGACGGCCCATTCGTCGCGGGGGAACGGCTGACCGGCACGATCACACCCACCCGGGTCGATGAAGAAGTCGCCAGGATGCAGGCGCCCCACGAGGGCACGCCGTTCGAGTGGGTCATCGACCGGATCGAGCCCATGGACCGCATCGCCTTCCGATGGCACCCATTCGGCATCGACAGGGCCGTCGATTACTCCAGCGAACCGATGACGCTGATCGTGTTCGAACTGCACGATGCGCCCGACGGCATTCTGCTGACCATCACCGAGTCGGGTTTCGACAAGTTGCCGCCGGAGCGCCGTGCCAAGGCATTCGAGGCCAACGAGGGCGGCTGGACGCACCAGATGAAACTGATCGAGCAATACCTCGCCCGTTTCTGACAGGACGCCATGCGCAAATCCCGCACGCCCGTCGTCCAGAAAACCGCTCCGGTGTTCGCTGCGCTGGGCGATCCCACGCGCCTGCGCCTGGTCGCCGCGCTGTGCGCGGGCGGCGCGCTGTCGATCGCGCAGCTCACGGCCGGCACGGCCATCACCCGGCAAGCCGTCACCAAACATCTGGAAGTGCTGGCCGGCGCAGGTCTCGTGCACGACATTCGCCAAGGCCGCGAACGCTTGTGGGAACTGCAGCCTTCGCGCATCGACGAAGCGCGCCGCGCGCTGGACGTGATCGCGGCGCAATGGGACCAGGCGTTGCGGCAACTGAAGGCCTTCGTGGAGCGGACCCCATCCTCGTAGGGCGGCAACGCCCACCACGAACACTCATTCAACACACCCCCACCCATCCCATGCCCCGTGAAAGCGGGCCAATGGGGCGTCGTCGAATGGATAGGGTTTTCGTGCAGGTCCACGGTTACTGCGGAAGCGCACTACCGAAGCTGGCTGTCCTTGCTGCCTCGCCGGTTGTAGCCGCTGAACACGCCTTCCTCGCGGTCACGTTCGGCTTGGCATTTTACGCATAGGCGCACGCCCGGCACGGCCTTGCGCCGGGCTTCTGGAATTGGCGCATCGCATTCTTCACAGTGGCTCCGGCCCGGCCCCTTGCGCTGCTTGCTGCGCGCACGCGCGACCGCGTCGGCGACCGTCGCGTCGATCTGTTCCTGTACTGCGTCGTCGTTGACAAAACCCTTGGCCATAGCCCCAACGTAAGGCTGAAGGTGCCCCGGCGCAAGGTTCGAACCAAGTGCCGTTCAGCGCGCTGCACGCCGGTGGAACGGTTGCTTCGCCCCGTGGCCAATGCTGGCTGCGGAATGTCGCTCGGCTGGGCCCGGGAATGGCCCATCATGACCATCGGTGTCGATTTCCGGTCGGTCCGTTCGTCGCGTTCATGAACCCCGCCGGACATGACCATGAAGCTTTACGGCCACCACTTTTCCTCCTACACCCAGAAGGCGCTGACCGCGCTGTACGAAAACGACACGCCGTTCGAATTCCTGAACCTGTCGCCGGACAATCCGGAGGTGTACGCCGACTTCGCGCGGCGCTGGCCGCTGAAACGTTTCCCGTTGCTCATGGATGGCGAACGCCAGGTGATGGAGGCCACCAGCATCATCGAATATCTCGATGTTCACTATCCGGGACCGGCGCGATTGATTCCGCTCAATGCCGATGCGGCCGTCGATGTCCGCATGCTCGATCGTTTTTTCGACAACTACATCTCGACGCCGCAGCAGAAATTCGTGTTCGATCGGTTGCGCCCCGAAGCCGATCGCGATCCATATGGCGTCAAGGAAGCCCGCGCGATGCTGGACACCGCCTATGCGTGGTTGGACCGCCACATGGCCGCGCGCGAATGGGCTGCGGGCGAGGACTTCAGCCTCGCCGACTGCGCGGCCGCGCCGGCGCTGTTCTACGCCGACTGGACGCACGCGATCGGCGAGCAGTTCCTCAACGTGCACGCTTATCGCGCGCGGCTGCTGCAGCGGCCATCGTTTGCGCGTTGCGTCGAGGGCGGGCGGCCGTATCGCGAGCTGTTTCCGCCGGGCGCACCCGACCGCGATTGACGCGATCGTCCCTGTTACCGAATGGAGGAGTACCCATGAACACTGTCGTCCCCGCCGCCGAACTTGCCGCCCGCAATACCATGCGGTTTCCCAACGAAAGCATCGAATATCGCCGCGCACGGCAGGCATTGCTGACCGAAGAAATCGAATTGCGCCGGCACATCGAACGTGTGGCCGAACAACGCCGCGCGCTGCCGCATGGCGGTGAAGTCACCGGCGACTATCGTTTCATCGGCGAGCACGGCGAGACTGATTTCGCCGGGCTGTTCGGCGACAAGCAGACGCTGGTTATCTACAGCTGGATGTTCGGTCCGCAACGCGAACGGCCCTGCCCGATGTGCACTTCGTTGCTCAGCGCCTGGGACGGTGAGGCGCGCGACATCGAACAGAACGCGGCGCTGGCGGTCATCGCGCGCTCGCCGATCGAGCGGCTGACGGCGTTCAAGCAAGAACGCGGCTGGCGCCATCTGAAAATCTATTCGGACGCCAACGGCAATTTCAGCCGCGACTACTTCGGCATCGCGCCGGACGGCAGCGACATCCCGGGCTTCAACGTGTTCACCCGCCGCGACGGCACGGTCCGCCATTTCTGGAGTGGCGAGATGGGTTTCGAAAGCGCCGATCCCGGCCAGGACCCTCGCGGCGCCCCCGACCTGATGCCGCTGTGGACCATCCTCGACAGCACGCCGGAAGGCCGGCATCCGACCTGGTATCCGAAGCTCGAGTACGGTGCATAGGCGTGCGGTTTGAGCACGACGGCATGGCGTGGCACGATCGCGTGATGCCCGCCGGCAACCTGCGCGCGTGCAGGAGCGCCACGCCACCGATCTTCGACTCGCATACCCAACAGGAAAACAACCATGGCAACCAAGAAGGCCACCCGTCCCGGCAAATCGTCCGCCGGATTCACCGCCGAAGAACGCGCCGCGATGAAGGAGCGTGTGCGCGAACTGAAGAACGCCAAGCGCGGCGCCGACGGCGAAAAGGACGTGCTGGCCGCGATCGCCAGGACACCCACGACCGAGCGCGCGCTGTGCGAGCGCCTGCACAAGGTGATCCGCGACGCCGCGCCGCAACTCCTGCCGAAAACCTGGTATGGCATGCCCGCCTACGCCAATGCGGACGAGAAGGTCGTCGTGTTCTTCAGGCCCGCATCAAAATTCAAAGACCGCTACCTGACCCTCGGCTTCAACGACCGGGCCAAGCTCGACGACGGCGCGATGTGGCCAACCTCGTACGCGCTGATGAAATTGACGGCCGCCGAAGAAAAACGCATCCGCGAACTCGTGAAGAAAGCCGCTGGCTAGCGTACGTCCTCCAAGAAACATTTGCCATTCCGGGTGTACCCCGGGAGTGGCGCCGCAGGTGCCATCGTAATCCTTGGGCAGGTTGGTGCTGAGCGCAGCGAAGCCCAAGAGCGTCAGGGCTCCATCCGACTCGGACAACCCACAGCAATCTCACGACGCTTCGAGAGTCACCCGGTCCCGGCATCCGCCGGGATGACGAGGAGAATCATTTCTTACCGGGAGAAGACGCGGCGGAAAACACCGCCGACTGGGCCTCGAAAGCCCGCCGGTACGCCGGCCGCGCTTCGCCGCGCAATACATACGTGGCAAGCGTGGGAAACCCGTCCAGCATGCCCGATGGTTTCAGTCGCAGCAGCGCGTGCACCATCATCAGGTCACCGGCGGAAAAGTCGCCATCCAGCCAATCGGCATCGCCAAGGTGCGCGGAAAGCTGGCGCAGCCGCTGGCGAATACGACCCGCGATGAGCGGCAGGCGCTCCCCGGTCCAGGGTTTGTCGCCTTCCACGAGCCTGGCGGTTTGCAATTCCAGGATGGGCGGTTCCACCGTGTTGAGCGCGGCAAACATCCACGCGACCGCGTGCGCGCGGGCATCCGCATCGTCCGGCAGCAAGCCGGCATGCCGCTCCGCGATGTGGAACACGATCGCGCCCGATTCGAACAGGGCAAGACCGCCTTCCTCATAAGTCGGAATCTGCCCGAACGGATGCAGCGCAAGATGCGCTGGTTGCTTCATCGCCTCGAACGAAACCAGACGAACCTCGTAAGGCTGCCCGACTTCTTCAAGCGCCCAGCGCACGCGCATGTCCCGCGCCAGCCCCTGGCCGCGGTCGGGTGATCGTTCGAACGCCGTAATGGTGGGCGACATCGGAACACCCCGCTACCCACACGCCGGATCGAGCTGCCGCACCTCGCACTCGATTTCCCATTCGTCGCCGTGTACGTCCAGGAAACGCCTGGTCAGTTGCAGCGCGTGTTCCATCGACTCGGCTTTCAGCATCGCGTAACCCCCGATCACTTCCTTGGATTCGGTGAACGGTCCGTCCGAGACCGTTTGCCTGCCGCCGGACAGGCGCACGCGTTTGCCTTCCGATGTTGGTCGCAACCCGGCCGTATCCAGCAGCGTGCCGTCCGCCGTCATCTCGGTCATCAATCGGCCCATGTCCGCCATCAGCTTTTCGCTGGGCTTCTGGCCGGTGTTCTCCCGCACCCGGATCAGGGAAAGAAATCGCATCGTCGTTCTCCTCGTGGATGGCCAAAGCTGTGACCGGCAGATGCCGAAGCGCCGCGCTCCTGCTTGGGCGACGAACGGGAAATGCGGGAATCGACACCAAGGAAGTACTGGTTTTATCCGTCATCCCGGAATCGCGTAGCGATATTCGGAACCCGGTGGCTTGTGGTGTTGCGAAAGTCACTGGTTCACGCGTTCGCGGAAATGACGAGGATACGTGTTGATCAGGCGTTCCAACGCGTGACGACTCAATGCGTCGATGAACCCTGCTGCGCCTTGAACGCCTTCCGGATTGCGGGATCAAGCACCTCGATCTGTCGCTTGGGCTGCAGGAACGCACGCTGCCCTTCCGGCAACTGGCAATTGCGGGAAACGGCATCCGCGCCCTCTGAAGTCGTGGCCGTCACGTCCTGCACGTTGACCACCACGGCCAAGGTGTCGCCCAGTGGGTCGAGCGCATCGCACGCCCGAACGGCGGCGCGGCTTTGCGGGCTGCGCCGGCAACAACAAGGTCAGCGCCTGATAGCGCGTGAACAGGAAGGCGACGCGCTCGGCCAACATGGCGTCGGGAAATCGCATGCGCGCATCCGGCACGCCTTGCGCGGCGGCTTCGATGGACATGCCTGCCGCTCATCCACGCCCGCCAAAAGGTACCTTCCTTGTCGTCATTCCGGGGGCCGCGCCGGGTCCATGGCGCGGCAATCCGGAATCGGTGTGTTTCCGAGGCGAGCCGATTCCGGATCCGCCTGCAAACAACGCGGGCGGCCCCGGAATGACGCCGGTATGGCTGATGTGCGCAAGCGCCATCGAATACCTGCTCAGGTATTACCGGAGAAGCACCGCACAATTCCGCGTGCCGACACGGTTTTCTGTTCATTTTTCCATTCCCATCCGACTTGATTGGCGGTACGCTCGGCCCTCCCTGACCAAACCGGAGCCCTGTCATGGCCCTGTGGAAAGAACCCGCGAAGTCCCCGTCGTCCCCGCTGCCGAACCCGCCCGACGTGGCGCGCTTCGACATGCCCGATCCGATCGAACCACCCGCGCCTGCCGCGAAGGTGGCGAGTTTCAGCCCCGAATCCGCGGCTGCGCCTGCGAAGTCCGCATCCGAATCGCACATCGCGCCCGACCTCGTGATCGAAGGCAAGATCGAAGGCGCCGGCCACGTACGCATCGCCGGCCGCTTCAAGGGCGACATCAACGTGCGCGGCGATCTCACCATCGAACATGGCGCCAAGGTCAACGGCAGCGTGCGCGCGGAACGCGTGACGATCGCGGGCGAGCTGACCGGCAACATCGAAACCGCGGCACACGTGGAATTGCTGCAGACCGGCGCACTGACCGGC
>Ga0207486_1000052_pt1 | contig 15809 bp, 14 predicted proteins | sample NitcycUWRG01A310_FD_188045 | JGI IMG/M metagenome (GOLD analysis project Ga0207486, IMG submission 188045) | Soil microbial communities from Arlington Agricultural Research Station in Wisconsin, USA - Nitrogen cycling UWRJ-G01A3-10 (SPAdes) | ecosystem: Environmental > Terrestrial > Soil >... | reverse complement strand
AATCGATCGCGCCTTCGGCTGGCTGTTCCGCCCGTTCAATCGGCTGTTCCATCGCGGCGCAGAGCGCTACGTGGCGGGCACCCGCCGCTTGCAGGGAAAGGGCCCGGCGGCGCTCGCGGTGTACGCGGCCTTGATCGCGCTGACCGCGTTCGGCTTCACGCACGTGCCGACCGGCTTCGTGCCGACCCAGGACAAGCAGTACCTCGTGTCATTCGCCCAGTTGCCCGATGCCGCATCGCTTGATCGCACCGAAGACGTGATCAAGCGCATGAGTGCGATCGCGCTGAAGCAGCCCGGCGTCGAAAGCGCGGTCGCGTTCCCCGGCCTGTCGATCAATGGCTTCACCAACGCCTCGAACGCGGGCATCGTGTTCGTGACGCTGAAGCCGTTCGACGAGCGCCGCAGCACGGCCTTGTCCGCGGGCGCGATCGCCGGCGCGCTGAACCAGAAGTATGCATCGATCCAGGACGCCTACATCGCGGTGTTCCCGCCGCCGCCGGTGATGGGCCTCGGCACGATCGGCGGTTTCCGGATGCAGATCGAGGATCGGGGTGAACTCGGCTTCGACGAACTCTACAAGCAAACCCAGAACCTCATCGCAACCGGGCGCATGGATCCCGCGCTGGCCGGATTGTTCTCCAGCTTCCAGGTCAACGTTCCGCAAGTGGACGTCGACGTCGATCGCGAGAAGGCCAAGGCCGAAGGCGTCGATCTCGGCGATGCGTACCAGACCATGCAGGCGTATCTCGGTTCGTTGTACGTCAACGACTTCAACCGCTTCGGTCGCACCTACCAGGTCAACCTGTCGGCCGAGCCGTCGTTCCGTCGCGACCTGCAGGACATCAGCCAGTTGAAGACCCGCAACGACCACGGCGACATGGTGCCGCTGGGTTCGTTCGTGACCGTCAAGCGCGGCGCCGGCCCGGACCGCGTGATGCACTACAACGGCTATCCTACCGCCGAGATCAACGGCGGCCCGGCGCTCGGCTTCAGCTCGGGCCAGGCGCAGGCGGCGATCGAGAAGCTGGCGCACGACACGTTGCCGAACGGCCTCAGCTTCGAATGGACCGACCTCACGTACCAGCAGATCCTCGCCGGCAACACCGCGATCCTGGTGTTCCCGTTGTGCGTGCTGCTGGTGTTCCTGGTGCTGTCCTCGTTGTACGAAAGCTGGTCGCTGCCGCTGGCGGTGATCCTGATCGTGCCGATGGTGCTGTTGTCCGCGATCGCCGGCGTATGGCTGTCGGGTGGCGACAACAACATTTTCACCCAGATCGGGTTGATCGTGCTGGTGGGCCTTGCCTGCAAGAACGCGATCCTGATCGTGGAGTTTGCACGCGAACGCCAGCTCGAAGGCATGAGCCGCCACGAGGCGGTGCTGGAGGCCGCAAGGTTGCGATTGCGCCCGATCCTGATGACGTCGATCGCGTTCATCATGGGCGTGGTGCCGCTGGTTACTTCGCACGGCGCCGGTGCCGAGATGCGCCACGCGATGGGCGTCGCGGTGTTCTCCGGAATGCTGGGCGTCACCATCTTCGGCTTGATATACACCCCGTTGTTCTACGTCGTGATTCGCGCGCTGGTCGAGCGTCGCGAAGCGCGCAAGCACGCGCAGGCGAGTGCACGGCCGGCGCTGGAGGGACATTGAGATGATTTCGTGGATTCGAAGTGGAATATTGGTGACGGCCATCGCGTTGGCCGGCTGCGTCACCGTCGGGCCGGACTACCACAAGCCCGCCACGCCAGTGCCGCAGTTGCAGGACCTGGATGCGGCGCGCGAAAGCGCCGCGCATTTCCAGGCCGAATGGTGGAAGCAATTTGGCGATCCGACATTGGATGCGCTGGTCCAGCGCGCGGCGGCGAACAATCTCGATCTTCGCATCGCGGTGGCGCGGCTCGATGAATCGCGCGCGCTGCTGGGCGGCGCGAAGTCGCAATACCTCCCGGACATCGAGGCCGGCATTTCATACACGCGCAGCCGCGAGCAGACACCCGGCGTCAGCGATCAGCGCAATACCGTCACGGCGTATCAGGCCGGTTTTGACGCCAGTTGGGAGATCGACCTGTTCGGCGGCGTGCGGCGTTCCGTGGAAGCCGCGCACGCCGACTTCGGTGCCAGCGAGGCCGCGTTGCAGGACGTGCAGGTGAGTCTGATCGCCGAAGTGGCGCGCAATTATTTCGAACTGCGCGGCGTGCAGCAGCGGCAAGCCATCGCCAAGCGCGACATCGCCAACCAGCAGGACACGCTGAAGCTGATCCGCGCGCGCGCCGAAGTCGGTACCGCTTCGGAGCAGGACGTGGCCAGCGCCGAGGCACGCCTGAGTGCGGTGGAAGCGCAATTGCCGCTGCTGGACATGCAGGCGCATGCCGATGCAAACCGCTTGGCGGTGCTGCTGGGCGAACAACCCGGCGCGCTCGACATCGACGTGTCGCCGAAGACGTTCCAGCCGATCGACGCGGTGCTACCCATCGGCGCGGCCGGCGACGTGCTGGCGCGGCGTCCCGACGTGCGCGTCGCCGAACGGGAATACGCGGCCGCCACCGCGCGGATCGGCGTCGCCAAGGCGGATTTCTTCCCGCACATTTCGCTGGGCGGCTTTCTCGGTTTCCTGGCGGGGCGCAGCAACGATTTCGGCAGCCCGTCCACGCGCGCGTGGTCGATCATGCCCAGCATCACCTGGAACGGGCTCAACGTGAAACGCGTGCGCAGCGAAATGCATGCCGCCGAGGCACGCACCAATGCCGCGCAGGCGAATTACCAGCGCACGATCCTCGAAGCCATCGAAGACATCGACGACGCGGTGGTCGGCTACAACCAGCAACACGCACGCGTGGAAAAACTGATCGCGCAGGCACGCCAAAGCCGCCGTGCGGCCGATCTCGCACGCACCCGCTACAAGGAAGGCGCCACCGGGTTCCTGGAATTGCTGGACGCCGAGCGGGTGCAACTGGCGGCAGAAGACGCCCTGGCGCAAGGCGAAGCCGCGATCGATATCCGTGCGGTGTCGCTCTACAAGGCGCTGGGTGGCGGCTGGCAGGCTTGCGGAGACGAGACGTGTTCGGCGGTCGCCCGCGCGCACTGAGCCTGCCCGGGTTGCGCCACAGCCCTATCAATCTGGGAGAAAATCATGAATATCCTTAAAATTGCCGCTTTTTCCGACGGCGACACGGGCGGCAATCCGGCCGGTGTCGTGCTTGGCGGCGAGCTGCCCGAAGTCGGCGCGATGCAGCGAATCGCCGCCGAGATCAATTTCTCCGAAACCGCTTTTGCGGCGCCGGCCGGTACGGCTTGGCGGGTACGTTATTTCTCGCCGGAATCGGAGGTGCCCTTCTGCGGTCATGCGACGATCGCACTGGGCGCGGCGCTTGCGCTGAAGCAGGGCGACGGTGTTTTCGCGCTCACCCTCAACGAGGCAAACATCACGGTCGAAGCGCGCACCGGAGGTGACTTGGTGACCGCCGCGCTGCAATCGCCGCCCACCCGCAGCATGCCGGCCCCCGCGCCACTGGTGTCCGACGCGCTCGCGCTGTTCGGCTACACGCCCGAGGATGTCGATGCACGCATTCCACCCGCGATCGTCCACGGCGGCGCCGATCACCTCGCGCTGGTTTTGAAATCGCGGCAGACCTTGGCGGCGATGGCTTACGACCTCGATGCCGGTCGCAACCTGATGAACCGGGCCGGCCTCGTCACGATCCTGCTCGCCTGGGCCGAAACGCCGCAACGGTTCCACACGCGCAATCCGTTTGCATCCGGTGGTGTCTACGAAGATCCCGCGACGGGTGCCGCGACGGCGGCATTTGCCGGTTACCTGCGCGACATCAATTGGCCCCACGGCGGTGCGATCGATCTCGTGCAGGGCGAGGATATGGGCATGCGCTCGCGTCTGCGTGCCGAAATTCCGCCGAAGCCCGGCAGTTCGATTCGAGTCTCCGGCACCGCGCGGATCATGCACGAGGCAGGCTGATACAGGCCGGTTTCGCGACGGCAAGGGCATGGCGGATATTGCAAGCGCGACCGCCATTCGAATGATCCATCTTCCCCAATCTCCCACTACGGAGACAAACCATGACCGCATCCCGGATTCCTCCCGCGGCCGATTTCATCGCGGTCGTCGATGCGCTGTATCGCTTTGGCGCGGGCCAGGACTTGCGCGATCGTGCCTTGTTCGAATCGGCGTTCTCGTTCGACGCAGTCCTCGATTTCACCCAGCCCGCGCGCCTGCTCGGCGCCGACATCGCGCCATTCGAGGGGCGCGGCACGATCGCGCAATCCGTGTTCACCGCCATCGACGACCTGGACACGACACACACCGTCACCAATCCGCGCATCACGGCGTTCGACGGCGAGCACGCCGAGCTGTACGCGTTGGTGGAGGCGCAGCACTTGCCGCGCGGCGATCATTCGCGCCAGTTGTTGCTCAAGCACATTTATACCCTGAAACTGTCACGACAAGACAGCGCGTGGACGATCGACCACATGCGCATCGACATGGTGTGGTTCACCGGCGATCCGGCGGTGCTTTTCCCGGCCTCGCCGTGACGCGGCTGCCTGGTTACAAGCGCGCAGGACGGAGCAAGTGTAGGTTGGGCTGACGCCGGCTTCATCGGCGCAAACCCAACACTATGCGTTGGGCTTCGCGAAGCTCAGCCCACCCTGCATTGCTACGCCCGCGCTATTGGACCTTTGCGCCCATTGCGGGCCGAGACTTGGTTACAGATCGCCATACAAAGCCTGCAGCGCGGCGATCGCCACGACACCCGCGGTTTCGGTGCGCAGGATACGCGGGCCGAGCGAGAGACCACGGAAGTCTGCGCCATGCAAAGCATCGAGATCGTTTTCTCCGAAGCCGCCTTCCGGCCCGACTGCCAGAAGCAGTTCTCCCGGCGTCGCCTGCAGGTCACGCGCGCACGTGGCACCGTCGGGGTGCAGCGTCCAGCGCGAACCCGGTTCCGTCGCACCGGTGGTCATCAGCCACGTAGAAAGCTCGACCGGCGCCTCGATGGCGGGAATCACGTTGCGGCTGCACTGCTCGCACGCGGCAATCGCCACCGCCCGCCAGTGCTCGAGGCGTTTCCCACCTCGCGCCGCGTCCAGCTTCACTTCGCTGCGTTCGGTCGTGACCGGCACGATGCGCGCAACCCCCAGCTCGGTGGCTTTCTGGACGATCCAGTCCATCTTCTCGCCGCGTGCGAGCGCCTGGATCAGCGTGATTTGCAGCGGTGATTCGCGAGCTGTTGATGCCCGCGAGGTCACTTCCGCGCGCACGTCGCGGATGCTGGCGGCCACCAGTCGAGCCGGATAGTCGTGACCGTCGCCATTGAACAGCGTCACCGCATCACCGGATTTCAGGCGCAACACGCGCAGCGCGTGGGCGGCTGCCGGTGCGGGCAGCGTCAGTGTGTGGCCGGGCTCCAGCGGTGCGTCGGTGAACAGGCGGATCGAGCGCATCGGCGGGAATCTTCCTCGGCGTCGGGAGTCGAAAGTATGAACGAATCCGGCGCGGCCGCGACGACGATTGCCTTCGTATGTCGTCGGGCGCACAATGGGTTCGGGATACCTTCGAAGGAGTCCTGACCATGAAGAAGTTGATTTTTGCGAGCGCCTTCGCACTGGCCGGCGCAGCCGCATTCGCAATGCCGGCCTCCGCGCAAGCCGCCGATCAGGCGCAGGCAGGCGCGGCCACCACCTCGCAAGCCGCAACCGGTCATCCGCGGGCCATTCAGCAACGTTCGGTGCCGCCGGTGAATTCGCGTCAATGCATTCGCGAGACCGGCAGCCACATTCCCCCGCCCAAGGGCCAATGCCTGCCGGTGGCCGGCAACAGCTACAGCCAGCAGGACCTCCAGCGCACCGGCGCGACGGATCTCGGTCGCGCGCTGCAGATGCTGGATCCGTCGGTGACGCTGCACGGGCATTGATTTGCGTTCATCCATGAACGCTGTCCCGTTGGGATCATCGGCTGTCATGGGTGTTCGCGGTCAATGGATTCCAGAGCGACCGTCCAAGGTCCGACTTTCCACAACAGCCGCTTCGCGCGTTGGCATGAAGGGGCGTTGAGAGGTTTTCTCAGGCAGTCGCGGCATCTACGGATTCGATCGCGACATCGACCATCGCGTCGATGTCTTGCTCGCCGATGCAATACGGCGGCAGGAAATAAACCGTGTCGCCCAGCGGGCGCAGCAACACGCCGCGCGAGAGCGCGTGCCGGTAGAACCGCAGGCCGCGCCGCGCCGCGGGCGGGTAGGGCGTGCGCGACGCCTTGTCTTCGACCAGATCGAACGCGGCGATCCAGCCGGTCTGCCGCAGGTTGGCGACGTGCGGATGGTCGCGCAATGTTTCCAGCCGCTGGGCGAGACGGGAAGCCAGTCCGCGGTTGCGTTCCAGCACGGGTTCGTCCCGAAAGATCGCCAGCGAAGCCAGCGCCGCCGCGCACGCGATCGGATTGCCGCTGAAGGTGTGCGAGTGCAGGAACGCGTTGTTGGCCGCGTAATCGCCGAGGAATGCGTCGTAAACCTTGTCGGTCGTCATGACGGCCGACAGCGGCAGCGCGCCGCCGGTGAGGCCCTTCGACAGACACAGGAAATCCGGCGCGATCAAGGCTTGCTCGCAGGCGAACAGCGTCCCGGTACGCCCGAAGCCCACCGCGATTTCGTCCGCGATCAGGTGCACGTCGAACTCGTCGCAGAGCGCGCGCAACCCGGCGAGGTACGACGGCGCATGCATGCGCATGCCGCCGGAGCACTGCACCAGCGGCTCGAGGATCACCGCGCAGGTTTCGTGCGCATGGCGCTCCAGCAACGCGCGCATGTCGGCGAGGCGCCGGCGGGCGACATCATCGGCGTTCTCGCCCGGCTCGGCGTCCAGCCAGTCGGGCGAGGGTGCGACGATGGGGTCGAACAGCAAGGGCCCGTAGACCGCGCGATACAGGGGCAAATCGCTCACCGCCAGCGCACCCAGCGTTTCACCATGGTAGGCATTGGCCAGCGCGATGAAGCGGGTGCGTTGCGGCTTGCCGATGTTGCGCCAGTAATGGAAACTCATCTTCAGCGCGATTTCGACCGCGCTGGCGCCGTCGCTCGCGTACGAGACCCGGCTCAGGCCCGGTGGCGCAATGTGCACCAGTTGTTCGGCGAGTTGCAGCGCGGGCTCGTGGGTGAAGCCGGCCAGCATCACGTGATTGAGTTGCGCCGCCTGCGCGGCGATCGCTTCGGCAATGCGCGGATTTGCGTGCCCGAACAGGTTGCTCCACCATGAGCTGATGCCGTCCAGGTAACGGTTGCCGTCGGCGTCGATCAGCCAGGCGCCGTCGCCGCGCACGATCGGAATCAGCGGCAGTTGCGAGGCGTGCTCGCGCATCTGGGTGCAGGGGTGCCACACGTGCGCGAGGTCGCGTGCGGCAAGGTCGGCATTGCGGTTGAGCATTTCGTTCATCCCGCCATGATCGTGGCCAGGACGCACAGGCTCAAGCGCGGGTAAGCTCGCAGCCATGACCACCCTTCCCGACGCCGCCTTCCTCGACCACGCCCTCGCGGTCGCGCTTGAGGCTGCGCGCGATGCAGGCCGGTGCATCATGAACCACTTCCGGCGGGGCGTGGCGGTGGAGATCAAGGCGGACGCCACGCCCGTCACCATCGCCGACCGCGAGGCCGAAGACATCATCCGCCACGCGTTGAAGCACGCGTTCCCGGACCACGCGATCCTGGGCGAGGAACGCGGCCGCGAAGGCGAGGGCGAATTCCTGTGGTTGGTCGACCCGCTGGACGGCACCAAGAGCTTCGTGCGCGGCACGCCGTTCTTTTCCACCCAGATCGCGCTGATGCACGCGGGCGAACTGGTGCTGGGCGTGTCGCACGCCGCAGCCTATGGCGAAACCATGTGGGCGCGCCGCGGCGGTGGCGCGTTTCTTGAAGACATCGCCCCGGACGCCCGGCGTGTCGAGGTGGCGCGTACCGACGCCGTGGGCGCCGCCGCCTTGTCGCTCGGCAACATCAAGTCGCTGACGCAGGATGCGGCCCGCTGGAACGCGCTCGGCGAACTCGTGGGCGAGGTCAACCGCGTGCGCGGTTACGGCGACTTCTGTCATTACCATCTGCTGGCCCGTGGCGCCCTGGACCTCGTGATCGAATCCGACGTCAACATCCTGGACATCGCCGCGCTGGCCGTCATCGTTCGCGAGGCCGGCGGCGTGTTCACCAACCTGGAAGGCAATGAGCTTGCGCTGGACACCCGCAGCGTGCTGGCGACGGTCCCGGCGCTGCACGCGGAAATGGCAAGGAGATTCCGGCGATTGGACCGCGAGGAAGCACCAATTGCGACGTGGTTGGGGCCCACTTGACAAAACGGTGAACTCTGTCACGGTTGAAACCATTCGTGTATCGAGGTTGTCTGATTTCCACCGCGAAGAAGGAGAGCCAGCATGTCCGTCACCAAGGTGATCGAGTTGAGCGCCTCGTCGTCGACGGGGATCGAGGATGCCGTGCGCCAGGGTCTGGAAAAGGCCGGCAAGACCGTGAAAAACATCAAGGGCGCGTGGATCAACGACATCAAGGTCGCGACCGACAACAGTGGCGCCGTGCGAGAATGGCGCGTCAACATGCGCATCAATTTCGAGGTGGATTGAACGCGCGTGACCGGACGTTCACGAGGCGGGCGGGGTTGGCCGCCCGCGGCGTGAGGGGGATTTTTCGATTGACGGGGGTCGAAGCGGACAATGAGTGCAGTAACGTGGACGATCGGTTGTGTCGAGGATGATCCGGACCAGACCGCGCTGTTGCGCCTGTGGCTGGAACACGCGGGTTACCGTTGCGCGGTTTTTCGCACCGCCACCGATTTTCGTCGCCGGCTGGGCAACGAGGCCGTGGATCTGGTGCTGCTCGATCGCAGCCTGCCGGATTCCACCGGCCTGGAAGTCCTTGCGTGGATCCGGCAGTCGGCCAACGCGAGCCTGCCGGTCATCTTCCTGACGGCGAGCGGCGAGGAATCCGCGATCGTCGAAGGTCTCGCCGCTGGCGCCGACGACTACGTCGTGAAACCGCCGAAGCAGGGTGAATTGCTCGCGCGCGTCGCGGCGGTGCTGCGACGCCGCGGCGGCGAGCACGATGGCAGCGAGATACTGGAGCTGCCGCCGTACCGGGTCGATCCGCAGCGTCGCCAGATAAGCATCCATGGCGAACCGGTGGAACTCACCCAGCGCGAGTATGAACTGGCGTGCTACCTGTTCCGGCGCCAGGGTCGCATCGTCAGCCGCGATGCGCTGCTGGAGAACGTCTGGAACGTTGCCGGCGACGTCAGCACGCGCACCGTCGACACCCACATCAGCCGCCTTCGCAAGAAGCTCGGCCTCTCGGGTGAAAACGGCTGGCGCCTGACGGCCGTGTACCAGCACGGGTACCGCATCGAGCAGGGGTGAACCGGGTTTTCGCAAGGTACCGGGGCATCTCGCGCCGGTGACGAGGTGCGCGGGAGCGCCCCCGAACGCCGGAGGCGAAGCGGAGCGACGCGCCCGAAGGACGAGCGCCACGCATGGTGCGAGTAGCGCCCGCACAACGAGGTGCGGGCCGGCGATGGCTGCATGGATGCCCGCTTGCGGTGAATCGCAGGCGTGTAAACTTTGCAGTTGCCCTTCAGCGGTGAACTGCCTTGTCGCTCGATCCGACGATTCTGGAAGCGTTCCGACGGCTGCACGCGCAGGCGCTTGCCAGCGATGATCCCGAACCCAATGCGATGACGGTGGCCACCGCCGGCGCGGATGGCCGCGTGCATGCGCGGATGGTGTTGCTGAAAACCGCCGACGAATGCGGCTTCACGTTCTTTACCCGCTATGACAGCGACAAGGGCGTGCAACTGGAGGCGAATCCGCGCATCGCGCTGTGCCTTCTGTGGAAGCGGCTGAAGCCGGCCGCCCAGGTGCGCATCGAGGGGCGCGCGGAGAAATTGCCGGCGGCCCAATCGGACGCGTATTTCGCGACGCGCGAACGGCTGAGCCAGCTTGGCGCGTGGGCTTCCCTGCAATCGCGGACGCTACCCGAACGCGTTGCGCTCGAGCGTCGCGTGGATGAATTCGACCACCGGTTCGCGGGCCGGGACGTGCCGCGCCCGGCCGAGTGGGGTGGCTATCGGGTGGTTCCGGACCTGGTCGAATTCTGGTTCGCGGGCGAGCACCGCTGGAACGAACGCGAGCGCTGGGAACTCATCGACGGCACATGGCGCAAGCGGTTGCTGTACCCGTGAACGCGGGACCACAACGCATCGTTTGCCTTACCGAAGAACCCACGGAAGTCCTCTACGCGCTCGGCGAGCAGGACCGCATCGTCGGCATTTCCGGGTTCACGGTGCGGCCGCCGCGTGCGCGCAAGGAGAAGCCGAAGGTTTCGGCGTTCACCAGTGCCAAGATCGAACGCATCCTCGATTTGAAGCCGGACATGGCGATCGGATTTTCCGATATCCAGGCCGACATCGCGCGGGAGTTGATCAAGGCGGGCGTCGAGGTGTGGATCAGCAACCACCGTTCCGTTGCCGGAATACTTGCCTATGTGCGCCGGCTCGGCGCGCTGGTGGGGGCGGCGGAGAAGGCGGAAGCGTATGCGCTTGGGCTCGAGGCACACGTCGAACGCGTGCGCGTCCAGGGTGCAGCGCTTCCGAAGCATCCGCGCGTGTATTTCGAGGAATGGGATGATCCACCGATCACCGGCATCCGCTGGGTGGCGGAACTGATCCGCATCGCGGGTGGCGAGGACGTGTTCCCCGAACGCGCGGAACAATCGCTGGCCAGGCACCGCATCCTTGCCGATCCGGCCGAGGTGATAGCGCGGCAACCCGACATCATGCTCGCCTCGTGGTGCGGCAAGAAATTCCAGCCCGCCAGTGTTGTCGCGCGGCCGGGCTGGGACACGGTGCCGGCCGTGCGCAACGGCGAACTGCACGAAATCAAGTCACCGATCATCCTGCAACCGGGACCCGCCGCACTCACCGACGGACTGGACGCGTTGCACGCGGTGATCGCCCGCTGGGCGGCAGGCTGGCGATAGGGGAAGCGGTTTCCGCAGTTACAGGTTGGTCTGAACGCGGTGAAGCCCAACGAGGGATGTGCTGCTTCCTCGGATGAAACCCGCGTCGGCCAAGCGGGGATCTCAAATCGTGTGCCCGACATTCATCAACCACGCCACCACTACCGTCTGGATCAGCAGGATCACCAGGATCGCCAGCACCGGCGACAGGTCGAACCCGCCGATCAGCGGCAGGATGCGGCGAAAGGGTTTGAGGACCGGATCGACGATCTTGCCGAGCAACGGCACCACCGGATTGCGTGCGTCGACGTTGACGTAGGACAGCAGCGCCCACGCAAAAATCATGATCAGGTAGGTGATCATGAAAAAGTCGAGCAGGTCCGCAACGCCCAACACCAGCGCGCCCACGCTGCTCGTCCAGAAGTCCGCCGCCACGAAGATCAGCAGGACATTCTTGATGACTTCCAGTACCCACGCGATCAGCAGCGCGGCAAGGTTGATGCGCCGCCAGGTCGGGATCACGCGGCGCAGCGGCGTCAGCACCGGATTGGTGGCGCGGTAAAGGAACTGGCAGATGGGGTTGTAGAAATCCGCGCGTACTGCTTCCGCCAGCAGGCGGAACACGAACAGCGCCACCGCGCACCCGAATGCGAACTGGATCAGCAGGCCGAGTGCATTGGCGAGATAGATCATGCGCCGGCGTCCAGTTCCGCGGACATCTCGGCACCGCGTTGCCGCGCCGCCGCCAGCGCCTGCTCGACGAGCGCGCGCAAGCCGCCGCGCTCGAACGTATCCAGTGCCGCGGCCGTGGTGCCGTGCGGCGAGGTGACACGCTGGCGAAGGACCGCCGCGGTTTCGCTGCCATCCGCCAGCATGCGACCGGCGCCGAGGCAGGTCTGCGCGGCCAGTGCGCGCGCGGTGTCGCGCGGCAGTCCCAACTGCACCGCGGCGTCTTCCATGGCTTCGACCAGCAGGAAGAAATACGCGGGCCCGGAGCCCGACACCGCGGTCACCGTATCCATTTGCGCTTCATCCTCGATCCAGCGCACGATGCCGGCGGCGCCGAGCAGGCGTTCCGCCAGCGCGCGCTGATCGGCATCCACGTTGCGGTTGGCGCACAGGCCGCTCGCGCCCGCGCCGACCAGTGCCGGCGTATTGGGCATGCAGCGGACGATCGCATGTTGGTCGCCCAGCAGGCGCTCGATCTGCGCGATGCGGATGCCGGCGGCGATGGAGATGATCAGCGGATTCGACATGCGCAACGACGCTGCGAGTCCGGCGCAGGCTTTTTGCATGACCTGCGGTTTTACCGCCAGCACCACGCAATCCGCGCCCGCGGCGGCTTCGGCGTTGTCGGTGAAGACCGGCACACCGAACTCGCGCGCCAGTGCTTCGCGCGTTTCGGCGTTCGGCTCGGCCACGCGGATCAACGCGGGCGGCACGCCGCGCGCCCGTTGCGCGCCGATCAGGCTGCGCGCCATGTTGCCGCCGCCGACGAAGGCAACGGTTCGGGACTCGTGGCCCGTGGCTTCGGAAGATTCAGGCATCGGTTGCGCATCCGGCATCATTTCGCGAACGCCCGATTGTAGCGGCGGCGCCCGCCGCCCCGAATCAATGCTGCCTCGCCAGGTTGCGATTGAGCCTGCGTTGCGCCTTGCGCTCGCGCCGGCGTCGCGCCCACGTGCCGAACACCAGGTAGATCGCAGGGGTCGACAGCAGGGTCAGGCTTTGCGAGAAGAGCAGGCCGCCCAGCATCGCGACGCCGAGTGGACGCCGCAGGTCGGCGCCGGTGCCGATGCCGACCACCAGCGGCAGCGAGGCGAGGATCGCGACCATCGTGGTCATCATGATCGGGCGGAAACGCACGAGGCAGGCCTCGCGCACGGCGTCCAGCGGGGTGCGGCCTTCGCGTTCGGCCACCACCGCGAAGTCGATCATCATGATCGCGTTCTTCTTGACCAGCCCGATCAGCAGGATCAACGCCATGATCGCGACCACCGAGATCGGCAGGCCGGTCACCTTGAGCGCGAGCAGCGCACCCACGCCTGCGGCGGGCAGGGTGGAGAGGATGGTGATCGGATGGACGAGATTCTCGTACAGGATCCCGAGCACCAGGTACACCGCGATGATCGCGCCGATCAGCAACAGCGGCATCATCGCCATCTGCTGTTCGAAGCGCCGGAAGAAGTCGCCCATTCCAAGCTTGATGTCGCCCGGCATGCGCATGTCGGCGATGGTCCGGTTGATCTGCTGCGTCGCCTCGCCCATGCTGACGCCCGGTGCCAGGTTGAACGACAGCGACATGCTGGTCATCTGGTCGATGTGCTCGATCTGGCTGGGGGAGATGGTGGATTCCTGGTGCGCGATGGCGCTGATCGGGATCATTTGCCCGCTGGACGAGCGCACCCGAATAGTATTCAGCGCGGCCGGCGATGCGGTCTGCGCGGGCAACGCCGTCAACACCACCTGGTACTGGTTGGTGTCGGAATAGATCGTCGAGACCGGGCGCTGCCCGAACGCGTTGTACAGCGCATCGTCTACCGCCGCCATCGAAACGCCCAGGCGTGCCGCCTTGGCGCGGTCGACCACCATGTTCTGCAACAGCGAGCCTTCGTCGAGGTCGGTGCCGACATCGCGGAAGATCGGATTCTTCTTCAGTTCCGCCTGCAGCTTCGGCAGCCATTCTTCAAGTTCGCCGGCGTCGTTGGCCTGCAGGTTGACGCTGTACTGTCCGCCCTGGCTGGTGCCGCCGCCCCCGCCGCCGAGGTCCTGCAGCGCGCGGAAACGGACGTCGAGGTCGGGGTAGCGGTCCACCTTGGCCGACAGGCGGTTCACCACCTCCTCTGTCGAACTATCGCGGCCGTCGCCGACCGGCTTCAACTGGATGTTGAACCAGCCGCTCGCACCGCGGCGGCTGGTGCCGACCGAGGCCCCCACATATTCGACCGCGGGATCGTTGCGCAGCATTTTCACCAGCGCACTGGTGCGCGCTTCGAGGTCGGTGAATGACATGGTGACGCCGCCGGTGGCGCGGCCCCAGATGAGGCCGGTGTCCTGCGGCGGAAAATCGGTGCCCGGCAGCACGCGGAACAGATAGATCGTGAACGCCAGCAGCACCAGTGGTGACCACGCCATCAGCTTCGGGTGGCGGTGCAGGGTCCAATCGAGCGTGCGCGTGTACACCCCCAGCATGCCGCCATGGAAGCGGTCCAATGCGCGCCCCAGCCGGGACGGTCCCGCCTCGTGCTCGGGGTGGCGGCGCAGGAAACGCCCGCACAAGGCCGGAGTCAGGGTCAACGACACCACCATCGAGACAAAGATCGCGGCGATGATGGTCACCGTGAACTCGCGGAACCACATGCCGATGAATGAAGGCGCGAACAGGATCGGCATGAACACCGCGATCAGCGAGGCGGTGATCGCGACGATGGTGAAGCCGATCTCCTTGGCGCCTTCCAGCGCCGCCTGCACGCGGGTCTTGCCGGAGTCGAGATGGCGCATGATGTTTTCGATCACGACGATCGCGTCGTCGACCACGAAGGTCAACGCGATCAGCAGCGCCAGCAGCGACAGGTTGTCCAGGGTGTAATCGAGCGCATACATCACGATCAGCGCGCCGCACAGGGACAGCGGTACCGCCGCCGTCGCGATCAGCGTGGGTGCAAGGCGGCGCAGGAACAGCGCCATCGTGAGCACCACCATCGCCAGCGATATCAGCAGCGTGATCTGCACGTCGTTGATCGAATCGCGGATGGTGGCGGTTTCGTCGAAGTACGGCGTCAGTTGGGTGCCGGGCGGCAACAGGTTGCGCAGGCCCGGAAGTTCGTCCTTGACGCTGTCCACGGTTTCGATCACGTTGGCGTCGGGGCGTTTGTAGATCTGCAATTGGATCGAGCGCTTGCCGTTGAAATAGGCTGCCTGGAACTGGTCCTCCGCGCCCGCGTAAACATTGGCCACGTCGCGTAGGTACACCGGCGCGCCGTTGTGGGTGGCGATCACCAGGTCGGCGAAATCCTGGGCCGTCTGCAGTTGGTCGGTGGCGGTGATCGCGGTGGAGATCTCGCCGTCGGTGAGGAAGCCCTGCGGCGAGGTCACGTTCGCCGCCGTGATCGCATTGCGGATTTCGTTGGTCGAAAGTCCCAGTGCATCCAGTTTGTGCAGGTCCACGTCCACCCGCACGGCCGGTTGCGCGCTGCCCGAAACATCGACCGAGGCGACGCCCTGCAACTGGCTCAGGCGCGGCTGCAGCAGGGTGTTTGCAGCGTCGAACAGTTCCGACATCGGTTGTGTGTTCGACGTCAGCGCCAGCGAGAGCACCGGGTCGTCGTTGGGATTCGCCTTGTGCCATTGCGGCACGTCCAGACCGGTCGGCAAATCCGGCACCGCGGCATTGATCGCGGCGCCGACTTGCTGGGCGGCGGAGTCGATGTCCACGCCCGCGTCGAAGAACAGCAGCACGAAGGTGCTGCCGTTGGAACTGCGTGACCGCATCATGTCGACGCCGGGGATCTGGCCAAGATGCCGCTCGAGCGGCGCCGCGACCGTGGCTGCGATGGTGGTGGCGTTGGCGCCTGGCTCCGACGCCGAGACCCATATCGCCGGAAATGAAACCTGCGGCAGCGCGCTGATCCCGAGCAGGGTGTAGCACAGGGCGCCGATCGCGAGCACGCCTGCCGCCAGCAGCGAAGTGCCGATGGGACGTTTGACGAAGGGCGCGGAGATGTTCATGGCGCTTTGCTCCCCTCTTCCTTCGGGAGAGGCGGCCGCAGACCGGGCGCGCAGCACCGGGGTGAGTGAAC
>Ga0207486_1000051_pt1 | contig 16033 bp, 11 predicted proteins | sample NitcycUWRG01A310_FD_188045 | JGI IMG/M metagenome (GOLD analysis project Ga0207486, IMG submission 188045) | Soil microbial communities from Arlington Agricultural Research Station in Wisconsin, USA - Nitrogen cycling UWRJ-G01A3-10 (SPAdes) | ecosystem: Environmental > Terrestrial > Soil >... | reverse complement strand
TCGATCGCCGGCCTCATGATCACCACGGAAGCGATGATCGGCGAAGCGCCCAAGAAGGAAGAGCACAACCACGGCGGCGGTGCCGGCGGTGGTATGGGCGGCATGGGTGGCATGGGCGGCATGGACTTCTGATGGCTCGGGCGCGAAAGCCTCCCTGCTTTCGCGCCCGGTCACGGCAGCACATCCGTGTGCTGCCGCAGAAGCGAAGTCCAAAGCGACAAAGCAAGGCCCCGCGAGCAATCGCGGGGCTTTTTTTGTCGACGAGATTTCACGCGCGGATGCGCCATCGCTGGAAGATTGCGACCGTCCGGCATCATGCGGACGATTGGGGCCCAGCTTGGACTGAGCGCGTCGTCGGCCGATGAGGGTTCGTCCCGCGTTGCATCGAGTGTTACAAGCCGGAGTCCCTCGGACAATCGTGGGTTTTTTGCGTGCCACGCAGGCGCCCACTCCAGCGCCGGTTTCCGGACGAACGTGTAGGCGGATGCGAGCGGCAACTCTCGCGCAGACCATTGCGCGGGAGACGTCAAGGCGCTGCACCTTCGGTTACCCGTATCCCTTTATCGATCCGCGGTTGTGTCGAAAAAAATTACACTTTTGGGGGTGTGGACCAATGACGTTGCAAGCAAGATATTGAAAAACAAACTAATCTGATTTGGCATGAGGGATGCTTCGCAAACTTGCCTTTGAAGAGGCAAGCACCCAGCGACTCACGGGCGCATCGATGCGCAAGGGTTGGGACAGGAAGTCCGGTGATTGAGAGCGTGTGCATGGGGATACGCCACCAGCTGTTCGACCCCGTGATCCCCATGGGCGCGCGCTCCTGGGCTGTCAATCGCAACCCATTAGGAGACTCTCCATGAAAGCTTCAACGATTGCCGCCGCCCTTGCCGGGGCCCTGGTCATTGCCGTTGCAGGCGTTGCTTCGGCGACGCAAACCACCAGCAGCCTTCAGGTTTACGACGGCGTCCAGGGCGACATGATTGCCGGTAGCGGCATTCCCATCGACAACTTCACCCAGAACAGTTATACCGACATCGCCAACGACTCCAGCAACACCATTTACGTTTCGCTCAAGGCCCGCGATCGCGATACCGGCGAGGCCAACAGCCAAACCGGCAATGACTACTACATCGATCCCGGTTATTCGTCGACAAGTCCTTCGAAACCGAACCTCGAATACGACTATCAGTTTGATCCGGGCAGCGACGGAATAACCGATTTTTACCTGCAGTTGAAGGTGGATTTCGATCCCTCGGCAGGGACCGATTTTGCAACCATTGGGGGGAATGTCAGCAGTTTCTGGGTGGCGACCGAGGAGTTTTTCTTCAACGGCACCGACGGCTCGGGCGGGACCAATGCGTGGAATACCAACGCGGTTCCCTACGTCGTCAGCAACTCGGGCAATCTCGGCTTTTCGTTCTGGAGCACAGCCTTCGGCAAAAGCTACGACCCCAATCAATCGGGCGACTACGAAATAGAGTTCAACGTGTTCGATCCGACCGACACGACCTACCTCACCGGCTCAACCATCCATGCCATCGTCGGCAATCCTCTCGAGGTGTCCGTGCCTGAGCCCGGCGAAATCGAATTGATGGGCCTTGGCCTGCTGCTGATAGGCGGCCTGACATGGCGCTCGCGCAGGAAGCAAGCGCGCCTCGCCTGACCGTCGGAGAACTTCAACCAGGCGCACGAAGCCCCCCTGATCGGGGGCTTCGTTTTGCACGCCGCGGGAAGTCCAGGGGCGCCAAAGCGGCAAGCCATTGCGGGGCCGTGCCGCGCGCACCGCTATCCTCGCGCGATGATCGCGACCCTGAAAACTTGCCTGCACGGTGTTCGCGCCCGTACATCTGAAACGCACGTTGCTGATCGCGTTCGTGGTCGGTACCTGGCTGAACCTGTTCAACCACGGCGACGAGCTGCTGCACGGCGTGATCAACGCGCACCTCGTGGCCAAGTTGGCGCTGAATTACCTGACGCCGTTCGTGGTTTCGAGTGCGGGCCTGGTGGCGCACGGCTGCACTGATTCCATGCGAGTGTGATGGCTTCATTCCAGGGTGGGCGCGTCATCTCTTGCGGGCGGGTTCGGGCGGCACTCCAAAAATCTCCCCCGGAATCGCTTCCGGGGGTAAGTGTGTAGACGATTGTGCGACCTTCGATGTGGTTATGGCTGCTCGCTGCCCGATGAGGGAGGCGCCTGGTTCTGGCGATGCCCGCGATCGCTCGCGGAGTGGGTCTGCGTAGCCGCGTGACCGCTGACCGCGGCGCCGGCATTGTCGCTTGCGTTGATCCCGTTCACCGCGCTGCCGATCGAACCCGCGGTGCGGCTGGTGGACTGGACCGCGGAGTTGGCGGTGTTGCGCACGGTCCCGCCGACACCACGGCCTACGTCGCCGGCCTGGCCTGCGACCGCCGCGGTATTCAGGCCTGCACCTGCCATGCCGCTTGCGCCGGCATTGCCACTGCTGTTTGCGGAACCGCCGGCGACGTTGCCGCTGCCACTGGCCGAACCTGCGGCATTGCCGCTGGCGTTGATGCCATTCACCGCGCTGCCGACCGAACCTGCGGTGCGATCGGTGGACTGGATCGCGGAGTTGGCGGTGTTGCGCACGGTGCCGCCGACGCCGCGGCCGAGTTCGCCGGCTTGGCCCGCAGCCGCTGCGGTGTTCAACCCGACCGCAGCGTGGGCCGAACCGCTGGCTTGCGCGTTGCCCGCAGGGGTGGTCGCGGAAATCCCGGCTTGCTGGTTGGCGTCTGCGCCGGCGCGCGCATGGGTCGAGCGGTCCGCTGCATCGCGCACCCTGTGCGTCGTGCGGCGGGTGAACCGGTCGCTCTGTTGCCCCATTTGCTGAGCGGTCTGCATGGCAGGCGGTACGGGGTTGGGCAGCGTCTGGCGGGCACTCACACCCAGATTGCCCGCGGCCTGGCCGACGCCGCCCAGATGCACCTGGGCGAACGCGGGCGCGGCGAGCACACACGCCGCGGCGATGGACGCGGCGAAAAGGGTCTTGCGCATGGAATCCTCCGAGGGAACAGCGTGCGGCAAGCGCACGGTGATCCCGAACCTAGTCAGATCATGCCAACGGATGCTGAATTCCGGATCGCGCGATTCAGGGTGCAGACGAGTTGCTGAATCGTTCCGCAGCGCCAGCCGCCGAGTCGCTCAGTGCGCCGACGACCACGTCCAGTACAAGCCAAGGTACGCAACGGTATGCCGTGCGCCGGCCACGCAGCCGCCAGCGGAAAACAGCAAGCTGATGCGCAGAACATGACCCGCGAAGGCGTGGTGATCGACGTGCGCAACAATTTCGGCGGTTTCGTCAACGCGTATGCGCTGGACGTGCTGGCGCGCAAGCCATACCTCAACATGACCTTCCGCGGCTTCGAGGATGCGCAACCCGCGCGCAGCATCCTGGGCCAGCGTGCGTTGGAGCGGCCGACGGTGCTGGTCACCAATCGCGTCACGCTGTCGGATGGCGAGGATTTCAGCGAAGGCTACCGCGAGTTGGGCCTCGGCAAGGTGGTGGGCGAACCGACCGCGGGCTGGATCATCTACACCAGCAACGAAAAACTGCTCGATGGCTCGACGGTGCGCTTGCCGTTCATCACCGTCACCACCGAGAACGGCCAGTCGATGGAAATGCACCCGCGTCCCGTGGACGTGCCGGTCGCGCGCCCGTTGGGCGAAGCGTACCGGGGCAAGGACAGCGATCTGGATGCGGCGGCCGGGACGCTGTTGCGGCAGCTCGGGCAATAACCGACGCCCCGCGTTGTTCGCAGAACCGCAAAATCCGTAGGGCGGAGAAGCGCAGCGGATCCCGCCGCACGCAAGCCGCTTGCAGGCGGGATGCGCCGCTGCGCGGCTACCTCATGCCGTGCGCCACTGGCGCGGCCGCCGTCGATGTCGAGTTTTGCTGGGCCATCGCGGCGGCTTTTGCCCACAGGCCGTCAAGCTTGTTCTTGAGCCGCAGTTCGGCAATGTTGCGCATGCCTTCGTCGAGTTGCTTTTGCTCGACGTTTTCCGGTGCAACGGGTGCATCGGGCGCACGCGTCAGATTGGCGAGTTCGGGCGCCACCAGACGCGTGAGCGCGAAGTACGGATCGTTGTCAATGCCGGCCTGGGCCAGCACCATGCCCGGCAATTCCCACGCGGCGGCATCGCGTTTCACCGCGCGGTCCATGTGTGCGGTGTCGATCAGGATGTACGGCACCGTCTGCGTGAGAAAGCCGCCGCCGTTCTGGAAGCCGGCCTGCTGGAACGCGGGCACCAGTGCGGGCAGGTGGTCGCCGAAAAACAGGATCACGGTGCGCCGCTTGCGCTGCGCGAGTGTGTCGACCAGCCGTCCGAGCTGCTGGTCGGCGTGCTGCATGTGGTAGATGTAGTTCTGCAATTCCATCTTCGGCTGCGCATCGGTGATGGCGGCCGGCACCGGGATCGCATCACGCGCCTTCTCGTCGATGCCGTAGCCTTGATCGTATGGTCCGTGCGCCTCGATGCTGATGCCCAGCACGAAGCGGGGCGGCCCCGCAACCGGCAACTGGCGCAGCAATTCGTCGGTGAAGGATTTATCCGACATGTACTTGCCGTCGTTGATGGAATCTCCGGGCGGGAAGTCGGCGATCGATATGAACTTGTCGAAGCCGAGTTCCTTGAACGCGGTGGTGCGGTTCCAGAAGCCGGGGTTATTGCCGTGCACCGCCAGGGTGGTGTAGCCCTCGCCCGCAAGCAGCCGCACGACGCCGGGAACCGCCTTCTGGTTGATCTGCAGGTACGGAAACTGGACCTGCGGGAAATAGCGCAGCGACAACCCGGTCAACACTTCGAATTCGGTGCGGATGGTGCCGCCGCCGAAGGTGGGCACGTGCAGCCAGCCCGAGGTGCCGTACTGTTCGAGGCGGTGCAGGTTGGGCGTGAGATCGGTGCCGGGCGGATAGCCCTTCATGATCGTCGGATCGAAAAACGATTCGGACAGGATCACCACGATGTCGGGCTTCTGCGCTTCGGCGGGCGGGCGGGTCTGCGCGGCGATCTGCGGCTGGTAGTGCGCCATCAATGCCAGCGCGGCGGGTACGTCCGCCTTGCGATGTCGCGAGCCGTACTGCAGGTGGAACAACAGCAGCGAGCCGATCAGGCCGTCGTGCTGGCGGGTCGCCAACGGTGACCACGGCTGCATGCCCAACACCTTCGGGTCGTACACGCCGCGCCAGAAAGGGGCACCCACGATCAACGTGATCAGCGCCGCGAACAACACCATCGATGCCGCGCCGCGCCAGCGCTTCGGGTATTTGCGCCAGACCGGCGGCTCGAAGCGAAACCAGACCACCAGCAATGCGATCGCGACGATCGCCACCACGACCAGCAAGGCGATGTGCGGCAGGTAGCCCGACAGCAGTTCGCCTCCGCCATGCTTGAGCTGGCCCAGCATCCGGAAATCCGCGGGCATCAGCGGAATCGCGAGATTCTGCACCTTCAGCGCATTCACGCCGTAGACCAGCGACTGGATGACGAACGCCAGCGCGAACGACCACAACGCGCGGCGCGTCCACGCCAGCAGCGCGAATGCCAGCAGCAGCCCAGGGAGTGCGTTGCAGACCATGCGCAGCGGCGCATTCCACCACGGCACCCACGCCGGATAATTCCACAGCGCATTGGGCAGCATGTCGGTGCTGCCGTCCAGCCACGACGTGCACAGCACGAACGCGATGGCGAGCACCACGATCAATGCGACGCGGGCGGCCGGCGCGTGGTGCGCCGGTTCGGGCGTGGAGGCGTCTGTCATGCGAACGGCTGGTGATGGACGATCGGGAAAGCGTACCCGACCGGATATGAACGTTTCACGGGGCCACGCGTTGACGGAACGTTCGCGGCGGCTGTTGTCCGGGGGTGCCGCGATCATGGATGATCGCAAGACCATGCCGCCGCCCGCGCTCAAGCATCTGGTCGACGAACGCTACGCCGAACTGGCGGCGCGCTGCCGCGCCGCGGGCGTGGCGATGCACGACGACGCGGGCGTGGGCGAGCGGGTGCACCGGCTGCTGCTGGCCAGTGATTTCGCGTTCGAGGCCTTGCGCGCCGACCCCGCGCTGCTGACCGCGGCGGGACTCGAACGCCTGCGCGACCCTGCGCCGGCCTCGGCGCGTGCCGATCCATTGAAACACGCCGGCGACTTGTTCGCCGCGCTGCGGCGATTCCGACGCGCCGAAGCGTTGCGGCTGGTGTTCCGCGACGTCAATGGCCTCGATGAAGTCACCGACACCCTGGCCGGCACCACGGATCTGTACGAGGTGCTGATCGCCCACGCCCTCGGTCGTGCGGAAGGCGTTGTGCGCGCGCGCCACGGCACGCCGCGCAACGCCGAGGGCGTGCCGCAGGCGCTGGTGGTGTTCGCGCTGGGCAAGTTGGGCGGCGGCGAACTCAACTTTTCTTCCGACGTCGATCTGGTGCTGGCGTACCCCGAAGGCGGTGCATCCGACGGCACGCGCCCGCTCGACAATGCGGAATTCTTCACGCGGGTCGCGCGCGATTTCGTGCGGCTGCTGGCGGAGGCGACGGCCGACGGTATCGCCGCACGCGTGGACCTGCGGTTGCGGCCTTTCGGCGATTCCGGTCCGGTCGTGGCCTCGTTTGCCGCGATGGAGCAGTACTACCAGCGCGAGGGCCGCGACTGGGAACGTTACGCGTGGATCAAGGCGCGCCCCGTCGCGGGTGACCTGGTGGCGGGCAAGCGACTGCTCGAAACCTTGCGCCCCTTCATCTATCGCCGCTATTTCGATTACACGGCGCTGGCCGGCTTGCGTGACATGAAGACCTTGATCGATGCCGAAGTCGCGCGGCGCGATCTTGCCGATCACCTGAAGCTCGGCGCTGGCGGCATCCGCGAAATCGAATTCGTGGTGCAGTTGCAGCAGTTGATTCGCGGCGGCCGCGATGCGTCCCTGCGCGCGCGCGGCCTGTTGCCCGCGCTGGAGGCGTGCGCCGCGCGCGGCTATGTCGCGCACAAGCGCGCGCGCGCCTTGCGCGAGGCTTATCTGTTCCTGCGGCAACTGGAGAACCGCGTCCAGATGTTCGCGGATCGACAGACCCACACGCTTCCCGCCGAAACCGCGACGCGCGAACGCATCGCGCGCGGGCTGGGTCATCCGGATTGGCAGGCCTTGCTCGATGCCTTGAACCGGCAGCGCGAAAGCGTCACCACGATCTTCGCGGATGTCCTGCAACCCGAAGGCGGCGGGGATCACGATGGCGCGCGACCCAACGCGACCGGCGACGGCGCAAAGCTGTGGCAACATGCGCGCGAGGAAGGGCTCGAACACGCGATGCTGAAGGCCGCGGGGTTCGTCCCCCCCGAGCCGGGCGCCGACGCGTTGCGTCAGGTTGCCGGCATGCACGGCCTTAGCGCGCGTGGCGCGCGGCGGATCGAGCATCTGATGCCCGACCTGATCGATGCGGCAGCGGCGACCTCCGCGCCGGCCGATGCGCTGGTGCGGCTGTGCCGGCTGGTGCAGGCGGTCGCCCGTCGCTCGGCGTATCTCGCGCTGCTGCAGGAACAATCGGCGGCGCGCGCGCGCGTGGCGGCGCTGTGCGCCGACAGCGCATTCCTGGCCGAAGATGTCATCGCGCAACCGCTGTTGCTGGACGACGTGCTGGCGCCGCGCGTGGAATACCTCGCGCATGGCACGACCGGCATGCGCGAGGAATTGGCACAGCAACTCGCCGTGCTGCAAGGCGGCGATGCCGAGGCGACGCTCTCGGCCATCGCCGAATGGCGCGGCAGTTATCGAATGCGCACCGGCCTCGCTTTCCGCGATGGCGCCGCCGACGCAGTGACAACGGCGCGCTCGTTGGCCGAACTGGCCGACACCGTGGTCGACGCCGTACTCAACCTGGCCCGGCGCGAACTCGTCGCGCAACACGGTCGTCTGCCCGGCGAAGACGGCGGCATTGCAGTGCTGGGCTACGGCAGCCTTGGCGGCGAAGAACTCGGTTTCAATTCCGACCTCGATCTGGTGTTCGTATACGACGCCGCGCGCGGCGAGGCAGTGAGCGATGGCCATCGGCCGCTCGACGGCGCGCGCTGGTACGCACGGCTTGCACAACGGGTGGTGCACTGGCTGTCGGCACCGACGCGCGGCGGCCGCCTCTACGAAGTCGACACGCGCCTGCGGCCCGACGGCGGCAAGTCGCTGCTGGTCGCGAGCCTGCCGGCATTCATTGCCTACCAGCGCGACCGCGCATGGACGTGGGAACAACAGGCGCTGGTGCGCGCGCGCGCGGTCGCGGGCGACGCGGCGCTTGGCGAGGCATTCGCGCGCGAACGCGGCGATGTGTTGCGTGCGTCACGCGACGCCGCGCAGGTCATCGCCGACGTATGCCGGATGCGCAGCGAGTGGCGCAAGCAGCGTGACCGGTCCGATGCCGGATCGCTGGATCTGAAACAGGGCGCCGGCGCGTTGCTGGATATCCAGTTCCTGCTGCAGGGCTTGGTGTTGCTGCACGCGCATGCCCATCCGGAACTTGCGATGCGCGGCGACACGCCGCGATTGCTGGCGGCCTGCGCGGAAGCGGGCGTGATTGCCGCAGACGATATCGACGGGCTCGCCGTCGCGCATGGGGAATTGCTGGCGCGCGCGCTGTCGGCGACGCTGGCGGGCCAGCATCGCGTGGTGCCGCGCGACTTGGTGCTGGACGCGCGCTGCAAGAAGGTGCTCGAGATGGCGCATCGCGCCGGCTTCGACTTCGGCGCCGGATAACGCGTGCCTTTGGTAGGGTGGGTGACAACTCGCCGTTTCGCGATACCTTCCTTGCGAATCCAAGAGTGTCACCGATCGGCGAGAGACGCTGCGCTGCTCCCGCCCTACATTTTCGGTCTGCCCACCTCATCGGCGGGGTTCGCTGACACTGCTTCCGCCCTACAAAGCTGCGTAGGACGGGTGGCAGCCCGCCGTTCCGCGATACGCGGGTTGGGACACGGCATGCGGCAAACGGGAGTCGCATGCGGCACGCGAGCGGAACAGCTACGACGCGCGCGCCGCCATCCGCGTGCGCAGCTCGGCGGCGACGGCCTGGGTTTCCCGCAGCGCTGGCACGTCGGCGCGCGGTGAACCCGGTTCGGTGAGCAGTCCGCGTTCGCGCAGTGCGGCATGGAAGCGTGCGATCTTCTCCGGCAGCGGCGCGACCGTCGCGGTGTGCACCGGAACGCCCACCGCACAGGCTTCGGAAAGCATGTTCACCGAATCGGGTGTCACCACGATGCGGTCGGCCCAGCCGAGCAGTCCCGGATAGGGATTGGCCCCTTCGCCGTTCCATGAAAAGCCGGGGAAATTCGCAAGTGCATCGCGAAGTTGCGCGGCGAACACGGGCGGGGTGCGTCGCGAGACGGTGGCCAGCACGCTGCCGTTTTGCGCGAGGCCGTGCACCGTTGCGAGCAGCGATTCCGCGAGCGCTTCGTCGAAGTCGATGCCGTGGCGCGGGCCGCCCACCAGCAGCGCGACGCGCGGGCGAGGCAGCGCCTCGAAATCGGGGAAAGCTTCGCGGCCGGATCCAAGCCAGATGTCGTCGATCGGGTTCAGCGCGCCCAACGTGGCCAACACGTTCGGGCCTTCCAGCCGATCGTGACGCGGCGCGACCACGGCATCCCAGTGCCGCGGATCGATGCGCGGGTCGAGGATCTGGACGGTGTAGCAATCGCCACCCGACAGGTCCCGCAGCATGCGCGTCAGCAGCGCCGCGCTGCGTCCGCAACCGATCGCGATGTCCGGCCACGGCGCCTCGAAGTTCGCCCGATCGCGCGGCGCCAGCGCCAGTCTTCCGCCCGGAACGCGCCGCGGCGCGAACCACGCCCACGGTGCACGCAGTGGCAGCGCCAGCACGCGCGCCGGGACGCCCAGTGCCGACGCGAGCGCCAGCGCCTGGCGTTCGTTGCCGGCGGCGCCGTCGCTGATGACCCATGCGGTTTGGGGCGGTCGTGGCATCCGTCGCGCGCACTGAAAGGGATCGTGATTATGCGGGAGATCCGCGGGTTCACCACGGCGGCCATCCCAGGACGGTACCGCGGTCGAGCGTGTACCGAAGGACCGGAACCTTGCCGGTGCCTGCATGCGTCGCCCGGGGTCGAGGAGTTGTCGCTGGACGTCACCCCGCGCGCGGGGTGACGCGGGGCGTCGACGCGCTGCGTTAGAATCGACGGTATCGATTCCCGGATAGCCAGCATGTCTTCCCAGCCAGCCCCATCCTTTCCCGTCGGCGAACCCGCCAACGCCAAGCGCCGTTACGAGGTCACCGAAGCGGACCTGCCGCTGGCCTGCCCGCTGCCGGAAATGACGCTGTGGAACTCGCATCCGCGCATCTACCTGCCAATCGTGGACGACGGCGGCGCCACGGTATGCCCGTATTGCGGCGCGCAATACGTGCTGAAGCGCGCCGGCGCGCCTGAATAGCCGGTTGCGTCGCGCGCGGCGTTCATGCGGCGGGCCGGGTGTTCGGGCTGGCGGCCTGAACGGCCCCCGGTGATTTCCGACGGTCGTTTTGATGCCGGACGGCAGGCTGCGTCCGAACCCGCGCCGCAATCCCGCGCCCGCCTTGCCTCGGCGCATTTCTTGCATACTTCTTGGGCATGCCCATCGCCCTCGTCCCACAGGGACCCGTGACCGAGCCCGCCGCCATGCCGCGCCACCTGACCGTCGTCCAGTTGCTGCCGGCACTGGAGAATGGCGGCGCCGAGCGCTCGACGCTGGAAGTCTCGCGGGCGCTGGTCGCGGCGGGGCATCGTTCGGTGGTGATTTCCTCCGGCGGCCGCATGGTCGAGCGGCTGGAACGCGAAGGCGGCGAGCACGTCGTGCTGGACGTCGGCACCAAGTCGCTGCGCAGCGTGACCAAAATCGGCGCCTTGCGCCGCGCGCTGACCGATATCGGCCCGGACATCGTGCACGCCCGCTCGCGGGTGCCGGCGTGGCTGGCATGGTTTGCACTGCGTGGCATGCGTCCGCGGCCGCATTTCGTCACCACGGTGCATGGCCTGAATTCGCCCGGGCGCTGGAGCGGCATCATGACCCGCGGCGACCGCGTGATCGTGGTGTCGCAGACCGTGCACGACTTCGTGCTGAGCCACTACCCGCGGGTGAACGCGTCCCGGCTCACCGTGATTCCGCGTGGCATCGATCCGGAGGCGTTTCCCTACGGCTATCGGCCGGACGACATCTGGCGCGACCAGTTTTTTGCGGAATTTCCGCAGCTCGCCGGCGCGCCGCTGTTGACGCTGCCGGGACGGGGCACCCGCCTGAAGGGCCACGCCGACGCGATCGCACTGGTGGCAGGTCTGCGCGAACGCGGCGTGGATACGCGCCTGTTGCTGCTGGGTGTCGCCGAGCCCGGGCGCGAGGCGTACCTGCGGGAATTGCAGACGCTGGCGCACACGCGTGGCGTCGCCGACATCGTGGCGTTCTCGCCGCCGCGCAGCGACGTGCGCGACGTGTTCGCGGTGTCCGATTTGATCCTGCAGCTTTCCAACAAGCCGGAAAGCTTCGGCCGCACCGTGATCGAAGCACTGTCGTTGTGCCGGCCGGTATTGGGTTATGCGCACGGCGGCGTCGGCGAATTGCTGGCCGAACTGTATCCCGCCGGCCGCGTGCCCGCCGGCGACGTCAACAAGCTGATCGACCGCGCCGCGGAGTTCGTGGGCCGCGCGCCGCCCATCCCGCCGATGCAGCGCTACCGGCTGGCCGACATGCAAGGTTCCGTGCTGGCGCTGTACCAGGAACTGGCGGCGGAACCGCGCACGTAACTCATCCGCGCGTTCTGCTCCGGCGCGAAATACGGATACCCGTTTGCGCTCAGCGTAGCGTCCGAAGGACGCGAATCGAAGCGTCAACTCAAGGTCCTTCGACTTCGATGCTTCGCGTCTACGCTCCGGACGAGCGTCACTCAAGCTGAAACCTCCCTCATTTGCCGCTCCGCTTGGCTGCGCGCCATCGACCCGCGACAATGGGGGCTTGTCCTCAGCAGGCCCAGCCGTCCATGTCCGACACACCCAAGATCATCTACACGCTCACCGACGAAGCACCGTTCCTCGCCACGGCCTCGCTGCTGCCGATCATCGATGCGTTCACCGGTTCGGCGGGGATCAATGTGGAGACGCGAGACATTTCGCTGGCCGGACGCATCCTGTCGCAATTCCCGGACGTGCTGAAGAACGGCCAGAAGCTATCGGACGATCTGGCCGAGCTGGGCCGGCTGGCGCTGGAGCCGTCCGCCAACATCATCAAGCTGCCCAACATCTCGGCCTCGCTGCCGCAGATGAAGGCCGCGATCCGCGAATTGCAGGGCAAAGGCTACGCGCTGCCCGACTACCCGGATGAGCCGAAGAACGATGTCGAGAAGGACACCAGGGCCCGCTACGACAAGGTCAAGGGCAGCGCGGTGAATCCGGTGCTGCGTCAGGGCAATTCCGATCGCCGCGCACCCGCATCGGTGAAGGATTACGCGCGCAAGCACCCGCACAGGATGGGCAAGTGGAGCAGCGATTCCGAAACCCATGTCGCGCACATGGAATCCGGCGATTTCTACGGCACCGAAAAATCGGCAACGCTGGCCAAGGCCGGTGCCTTGAAGATCGTGCTGGATGGCGACGACGGCAAGCAGCGCGTGCTGAAGGAAGGCATCAAGGTGCAGGTCGGCGAGATCGTCGATGCCGCGGTGATGTCGCGCCGCGCGCTGGCCGCCTTCATCGATGCACAGATCGCCAATGCGCGCGCCTCGGGCGTGCTGTTCTCGGTGCACTTCAAGGCCACCATGATGAAGGTATCCGACCCGATCATGTTCGGCGTGGTGGTGGAGGCCTTCTTCCGCGATGTGCTGGCCGCTCACGGCGACGTGCTGAAGCGCGCGGGGTTCAATCCCAACAACGGGATGGGCGATCTCTACGCCTGCCTCGCGAAATTGCCGGAAGACCAGCAGGCCGCGATCAAGGACGACATCGAAATCCAGTACGGCAAGCGTCCGAAGCTCGCGATGGTCGATTCGGACAAGGGCATCACCAACCTGCACGTACCGTCCGACGTGATCATCGATGCGTCGATGCCGGCGATGATCCGCGATTCGGGCAAGATGTGGAACGCCGATGGCGAACGCCAGGATTGCAAGGCCGTGATCCCCGATCGCAGCTATGCCGGCATCTACGCAGTGGTGATCGAGGACTGCAAGGCCAATGGCGCGTTCGACCCGGCCACGATGGGCAGCGTGCCCAACGTCGGCCTGATGGCCGACAAGGCCGAGGAATACGGCTCGCACGACAAGACCTTCCAGATGCCGGTGGGCGGCGTGGTGCGTGTCAGCGATCAGGACGGCAACGCGATTTTCGAGCACAAGGTCGAGGCCGGCGACATCTGGCGGATGTGCCAGACCAAGGACGCGCCGGTCGCCGACTGGGTGAAGCTGGCGGTGTCGCGCGCGCGCATTTCGGCGACGCCCGCGATCTTCTGGCTGGACAAGCGCCGCGGGCATGACGCCGAGGTGATCAAGAAGGTCGAACGCTACCTGAAGGATCACGACACGTCGGGACTGGACATCCGCATCATGGCGCCCGAAGACGCGATGCGGCATTCGCTTTCACGCATCCGCGAGGGCCGGGACACGATCTCGGTGACCGGCAACGTGCTGCGCGATTACCTGACCGACCTGTTTCCGATCATGGAGCTCGGGACCAGCGCCAAGATGCTGTCGATCGTGCCGCTGATGGCCGGTGGCGGCCTGTTCGAGACCGGCGCGGGCGGCTCCGCACCCAAGCACGTGCAGCAATTCGTGGCCGAGGATTACCTGCGCTGGGATTCGCTGGGCGAATTCCTGGCGCTGGGCGCGTCGCTGGAACACCTTGGCCGCACGTACGACAACGCCCGCGCGAACGTGCTGGCGCGGGCGCTGGACAAGGCGATCGGGCGTTTCCTCGAAAACAACAAGTCGCCCGCGCGCAAGGTCGGCGAGATCGATAATCGCGGCAGCCATTTCTACCTCGCGATGTACTGGGCACGCGCGCTGGCCGACCAGCAGGACGACGCCGAGCTGGCGAAGCGATTCGCCGCCTTGGCCGACAAGCTGGAAGCCGATGAGGACACCATCATCGGCGAATTGAACGGCGCGCAAGGCCAGCCGGTGGAGTTGGGCGGCTACTACCGGCCCGACATGGGCAGGGTAAGTGCCGCGATGCGGCCGAGCGCGACGTTCAACGCGGCGCTGCAAGGATTGCGTGACGGGGTGTAGGTCGCCGGCGGTCCCGTTTTCGGCGCCCGGTATGCCCCGATCACGTGCTGCATTATCGTGGGCGCGCTCTCGACTCGCCGCTTGCCATGTCCCAATCCATCCGCACGCATTTGATGACGGTCCTGCGTTCGCCGCTCACGCCGATCTGGCTGGTGGTGTTCCTGCTGCCGTTCGGGCGTTCCAGCGAATTGGGCACGCTGCTGTGCATGCTGGGAGCGATCATTCTTTTCTTTCGTGATCGCCGCGCGCTGGCCGGTCATGCCGGCGCACGGTTGTTGCTGTGGTTGTGGGCCGCGTACTTTCTGGCCGCGCTGGTTTCGGCGCCCGGCGCGATCGATCCCGCGCGCAGTTGGAACAGCGTGGCGGCGTACCTGCGCTTCGCGCCCTTCGGGATCTACGTGTGCTTCGCAGTGCGTCGCGCGACGCGCTTGAACGCGCTGTGCCTCGCCACCGGGATCGTGGTGGCGCTGTGGGCGCTGGATGCGTGGGTACAGATGCTGACCGGCTACAGCCTGGGCGGTCACGCCGAAGCACAGCGGCTTTCCGGCATTTTCGGTGCGGGGAACCTGAAGCTCGGGCCGGTGCTGGCGTCGCTGTCGCCTTTCGTGTTGTGGGCGGCGCGAAGACGCTTCGGTCGCGCCGGTTTGATTGCGGCGATGCTGTTCCTGCTGGTGCCGATCCTGCTTGCCGGCTCGCGCGCGGCGTGGGTCACCTACGGCGTGGCGCTGCTGGCGTTCTTCTGGATCGAAGCGCGCACGCCGCTGCGTTTCTTGGCCTGGATTCTCGCGGCGTGCGTGGTCGTCGTGGCGGCGATCGGCGTGGCGTGGAAAACCTCCGCGCGCTTCGATGCGCGCATGGATCGCACCTTCGCCGCGTTGCAGGACACCCGCCATGGACTGAATTACGCGAGCAGCGGACGGCTCGACATCTGGCGCGTCAGCGCAAGGATGATCGCCGCGCATCCGATCGTCGGCGTGGGCGTGCGCGATTTCCGCGAAGCGTATCCCCGCTATGCGTCGCCCAACGATCATTTCGTCACCGAAGAGGCCTGTGGCGTGGGGGAGGGCGCCTGCCATCCGCACCAGATCGTGTTGGAAGTGTTGAGCGATACCGGCGCGATCGGCCTTGCGCTGTGGTTGGTCGCCCTGGTGTTGGCGTTGCGCGCGTGGCGCAGCGTGGGGCCCGACGCACGCCGGCGCGCGTTTCCCGTGACCGTCGCCTTGGCGGTCACGGTGTTTCCGGTCAATACGCACCTCGCGTTCTATTCGGCGTGGTGGGGTTTGTTGTTCTGGTGGCTGCTGGCGTTGTGGTGCGCGGCATTGCACGTGGATGTGCCGGACGGCGCCCCCGTCAAACTGCCGCGGGTTCGGATGAAGGACCTGGCACATGGCGCGTGAAAAATTTTCGCTGGTGATCATCACACTCGACAACGCCGACACGCTGGAACACTGCCTTGCCGCCGCGGATTTCGCGGACGAAATCGTGGTGCTGGATTCAGGTTCCAGCGATGCAACGGTCGAGATCGCGAAGCGCCACGGCGCACGCACCGCGACGCACCCATTCGACGATTACGGCCCGCAGAAGCAGCGCGCGATCGACATGGCCGCGCACGACTGGATATTGAACCTCGACGCTGACGAAATCCTGTCGCCCGGCACGCGCGCGGTGATCGAACACGCGCTGGAAAATCCGCACGCAGCAGGTTATCGCCTGCCGCGCCGCGAGCGGATGTTCTGGAGCGTGCAGCACCCTTGGAGCCATCGCAACGGCCACCTGCGCCTG
>Ga0207486_1000048_pt1 | contig 16642 bp, 16 predicted proteins | sample NitcycUWRG01A310_FD_188045 | JGI IMG/M metagenome (GOLD analysis project Ga0207486, IMG submission 188045) | Soil microbial communities from Arlington Agricultural Research Station in Wisconsin, USA - Nitrogen cycling UWRJ-G01A3-10 (SPAdes) | ecosystem: Environmental > Terrestrial > Soil >... | reverse complement strand
AACCTGCCCGGCTCCCAAACCCCCTGGAAACCGAAATGCCATTCATTGGAACCCGCTTTGCCAATCTGGTTGATCACGCCGCCGATGGAACGCCCGTACCTGGCACCGTACCCACTGGTGATGGTCTGCTGCTGCTCGATGGCGCCGTATGGAAGGCTGACGCCACCCTGGCCGGTGAGCGGATCGGTGGTGTTCATGCCATCGATGTAATACGCGTTCTCGGCCACCGAAGCCCCACCGAATACCAACAAGGGACTACCGGTTGCGGTCGGGTTTGCGTTCTGCAGCAATGCCGACCCTTGCGTAACGCCGGGAGCCATCAGTGCGATGCTCTCGGCATTCCGGCCAATCGGCAGTTGGCTCAACTGCTTGGCGGTAACCGTGCTGGTCTGATTGGTACTGGTAACGTCGATAGTCGGGACGGCATTGGCGGTGACGTTGATCGCAGACAAGGTCTGGGCATTTGCCGTGGAGGAGGTGAAGTCGACAGTCACTGCCCCGGCCGCTGTTGGGGTGACGCCGGTGCGGGTCTGCACCACCTGGCCGTTCTGCAACAGGCTCACCGTGTAGGTGCCGACCGGCAGGATCACCGCATATGCGCCGGACGGGCCAACGGTGATGGTGCGATTGAAGCCCGCGCCGCCCGTGATTTGTATCGTTTCGTTGGGCGCGACGGGAACCATGCCACGAATGGTGCCGTTCACGGCCTGCGCGAACGCGCTGCCCGTGAATGCCAGCGCGACGGAACCACCAATTGCTAGCGCCAGCGCCTTGCGCTGGAAGACCCGATTGCGCGAAGCGCGCCAGGAATGGACTTTCATGCGACGTGCACCCCCACGAGGTTACACGGCGCGGACGAGGGTCCGTCTCTCCCCATGGCGGGCACACGACCGCACCCGATTACGCCTTGGCGGCCAATAGGTCGTCAGACGCGGTCTGCGCCGTCCCTCGTAACGGCGCACCTTGCACCTTAACCAAGCATTAACCTGAATGCAAGGGTTGATTCACAATGACGCCATCGAAGAAACAGAACCGGGGCGAAGCTTTCACGGCGCGCCATCGGTCAATCCGGCTTCGCGCAACTTCGCGCGCAAGGCGTCCAGCTCCCGTCCGTACCGCGCCGCGCGCGCCGTATCGCGATGCAACGGCTGTCGCACTTGCGCAGCGCTGGCCGCGCTGACCACCGCTCGCCGGGTGCGATGGAAATCGAGACATGCGGGATCGAACCGCAGCCCGCAAAAGTCAAGCAAGCGGCGAATCATGTTTTCCGGATCGGCCAGCAATGCCTCGTACTCCAGATCGAACACCCGATCCGGAAACAACCGCAACCAGAAGCGGCTCAAGCGCGCGAAGTCGATGCAGTAATCCGCCAGATCGTCCAGGTCATAGGCAAACTGGGTGCCGCTGGCGAACCACTGTCGATAGCAGGCCAGGCAGGCTTCGACCGGATCGCGACGCACCACGACCACGCGTGCAGCGGGCAACATCGCCAGCACCGCGCCGATGTATTTCCAGGTCACCAGGTTCTTGTCGGTGAAGCGTGGCTTGCGCGTCTGCCAGCGCGCGGTGCGGGCAAGGTAGTCCCTGCCTAGTCGATGCCAGTCGGCGGCATTCGCCTCCCGCGCCCATCCGGGCCAGAGGCGGCCGCGCCGCGTCGATTCGGCATCCAGAACACGCGGCAAATCCGTGATTTCATTGGCGCCTTCGACTTCCGGATGCGAAGCGAGGATCTGCTCGATCAGCGAAGAACCGGAACGCGGAATGCTCGCGATGAAAATCACCTCGCGCCCCTGCTCCGGATCGACCGGCGCAGGCACGCCCGTCGCGAAGGCGCTTTCGATCGCGGCGATGCCTGCATGGTGTTCCGCGGCATTCCAGCGCGTCCGGCGACGTTGCAGACGATTCGCGCGCCGCAAGACATCGAACGATGCAGCGTAATCGCCTCGATCCTCGAGCGCCCGCGCCAGCGCGAACCCGAACAGCACGCGGTCTTCCGGCGATCCGGCTGCCTGCTCGAAATTCCGGCGCAGTGTTTCGGCGTCCTCCGCGGAGAGCGGAACGACCTTCAAGTTGACGAGCGCAAACCACGCGTGCGCATCGGCCGGGTGCGTTTCCAGGATACGCCGCAATTCGGCGGCCGCCGCGTCGATGTCGCCGATGCTGGCCAGCGCGTCGGCGAGCGTCAGCCGAGCCGGAACGTTCGAGGGTTCCAGCCGCAACGCGTGCTGCAGTGTTTCGATCGCCTCTTCCGTATGGACCTGCAACTTGAGCGCCTTGCCGAGGTTGTACCAACCCGAGGCAACGTTCGGCGCCAGCTCGCACGCGCGCCGCAGCACCGTGATCGCACCTTCGACGTCACCGGACTCGAACAGCGAAATGCCAAGGCCGGCATGGAGCCCCGCATCACCCGGCTGCGTTTGGAGCGCCTTGCGAAACCAGGCGATGGCGCGATCATGCCGACCCTGCATCTGCGCCGCGATCGCGGCCATGCCGAGCGCCGGCCCACAATCGGGCACCGTCGCCAGCAGTGATGCAAGCGTGGCGGAAGCCGCGTCGAACTGGCGGCGCGCCAGTTCGCCTTGCGCCTTTTGCAGCGCGCCCAAAGCCTGCGGCGGGAGCAACGGAGCGGTCACCATGAGCGGACGAGGCGCGGACGCATGAGCGCGAAGCCTACACCGGTGCGCCACGCATTACGTCATTGCGGCCACGATGCGCCCGACTTCCATCAGCATGGCATGGCGATCCTTGCCGGTCGTCTTCGCATTCTCGCAATACGCCGCGACCAGCACGGGCTTGCGCTGTGGCGGCCACAGGATCGCGACGTCGTTCGTTGCCGTGCCGCCCGAACCGGTCTTGTCGCCCTCGCGCCAATCGGAAGGCAATCCGGCGCGCAGCGAATCGCCGCCTGTCTGGTTCGCGAGCAACCAGTCCGTCAGGCACTCGCGCGAGGCATCCGAAAGCGCGTCGCCCAGAAGCAGCTTGTGCACGTCGGCGAGCATCGCTGCAGGCGTCGTGGTGTCTGCGTCGCCGTCGCGACGGTTGAGCGTCGGCTCGGTGCGATCCAGTCGTGTCAGCGGATCGCCCAGACTGCGCGCATACGCGGTGACCGCCTGCGGACCGCCGATTTCCTTCAGCAGCAGGTTGGCCGCCGTGTTGTCACTCAGCGTGATCGCAGCCGCGCATAATTCGGACACCGTCATGCCGGGCGGCCCAACGTGCAGCTTCGTGATTGGTGCGTAATCGAGCAGCACGTCCTTGCCGAACACGATGCGGCGATCGAGCTGTTCCTTGCCGGCATCCACGCGCTGCAACACCGCGGAGGCCAGCAGCAACTTGAACGTGCTGCACATCAGGAAACGTTCGTCGCCGCGATGCGCGACACGGCGACCGCTGCCGGTGTCATGGATCGCCACGCCGAGCCGTCCGCCATGTCGGCGTTCCAGTGCGGCCAGGTGCGCTTCGACGTCATTGTCTTTCGCGATCACCCGCGCCGGCCGCGACAGCGCGACCGCCGCGCCCGTCAGAACCAGACCCTTCAACACATCGCGACGCTGCATGGTTTTTCCCGGTGACCAGAACGGGCGGAGTATGCACGCGAATCCCGACCGGTTTCTGTCCATGGCGCGGGGTGGGTCTCGACCCGCTCTCGGAGCCGCACCTTGACGCGCACGCGCCGCGCCTCCATGTCGCATCCATCCCTCAAGCCGGCCGCCGGCCCGGAATCCGCCATGCCCGATTACCGCAAGAACCCCGAAGCACTCGCGCGCCTGAGCCCGCTGCAGTATCGCGTCACCCAGGAGGCGGCGACCGAGCGCCCCTTCGACAACGAATTCAACGAACACCGCGAACCCGGCCTGTACGTCGACATCGTTTCCGGCGAACCGCTGTTCACCTCGTTGGACAAATTCCAGAGCCACTGCGGGTGGCCCAGTTTCAGCAAACCGGTCGAAGCTGCCAACGTGATCGAGAAGCACGACGCCAGCCACGGCATGACCCGCACCGAGGTGCGCTCGAAGCACGGCGACAGCCATCTCGGCCACGTATTCGACGACGGCCCGCGCGAACGCGGCGGCCTGCGCTACTGCATCAACTCGGCATCGCTGCGTTTCGTCCCGCTGGCCGATCTGGAAAAGGAAGGCTACGGGGAGTACCGTAAATTGTTTGAACGCACCTGATCGCTCTGAATCGAGGAACCGAGACCATGACCACCCAACGCGCCATCCTCGCCGGAGGCTGTTTCTGGGGCATGCAGGACCTGATCCGCAAACAACCTGGCGTGGTGTCCACGCGCGTCGGGTATTCCGGCGGCGATGTCCCGAATGCCACTTACCGCAACCATGGCAGCCACGCCGAATCCATCGAAATCGTGTTCGATCCGGCGCGGATCAGCTATCGCAAGCTGCTGGAATTCTTTTTCCAGATCCACGACCCGACCACGGTGGACCGGCAAGGCAACGACATCGGCACCAGCTACCGCTCGGCGATCTTCTACACCGATGACGAGCAGAAACGGATTGCGGAAGACACCATCGCCGACGTGGACGCGTCCGGCCTGTGGCCCGGCAAGGCCGTCACCGAAGTCGTGCCGGCCGGCGACTTCTGGGAAGCCGAACCCGAGCATCAGGATTATCTGGAACGCATCCCGAACGGCTACACCTGCCACTTCATCCGGCCGGACTGGAAGTTGCCCGTGCGCGAGAAGGCTGCCGGACAATCTGCTTGACACAACTTCCCTGTCGTCATTCCGGGCTGTCTACGCTCTTTGCAGACAGAACCCGGAATCCGCTGTTGACGCTTCACGCAAAAGCAAATTCCGGGTTCCGTCGTCGATGAAACCGACGACTGCCCCGGAATGACGAACAACGAACAGGAGATTCGCATGACCAACACCCCCGCCTACGCTGCACCATCCGCTGACAAGCCACTCGGCCCGCACGCGATCCAGCGCCGCGAGCCCGGCCCGCACGACGTCGCCATCGAGATCCTTTATTGCGGCGTGTGCCATTCGGATCTGCACACTGCGCGCAATGAATGGGGCAACACGGTTTATCCGTCCGTGCCCGGCCATGAAATCGTCGGCACCGTGACCGCGGTGGGCAAGGACGTACGCGGCTTCAAGGTGGGCGAGACGGTGGGCGTCGGCTGCATGGTGGACAGTTGCGGCCATTGCGATCCCTGCAAGGCCGGCGAGGAGAACTACTGCGAGAACGGTTTCACCGGCACCTACAACGGTCCCGCGCAGGAAGATCACGGCAACACCTACGGCGGCTATTCCACCCGGATCGTCGTCGACGAAAAATTCGTGTTGCACATCAGTCACGACAAGGATCTCGCGGCGGTCGCGCCGCTGTTGTGCGCCGGCATCACCACGTATTCGCCGCTGCGGCACTGGGGCGCCGGCCCCGGCAAGAAAGTCGGCATCGTGGGTCTTGGTGGGCTCGGCCACATGGGCGTGAAGCTGGCGCATGCGATGGGCGCGCACGTGGTGTTGTTCACCTCGTCGCCCAACAAGGTCGCGGACGGCAAGCGCCTTGGCGCAGACGAAGTGGTGATCTCGAAAGATCCGGCACAGATGGCGCAGCACGCCGACAGTTTCGATTTCATCCTCAACACGGTCGCGGCGCCGCACAACCTCGATGCCTACCTCAATCTTCTGAAACGCGACGGCACGATGTGCCTGGTCGGCGCACCGCCGGTCGATTCGCCGCATCCTTCGCCCACGGTGTTCAACCTGATCATGAAGCGCCGCGGCATCGCGGGCTCGCTGATCGGGGGCATCCGCGAGACGCAGGAAATGCTGGATTTCTGCGCCGAGCACGGCATCGTCAGCGACATCGAAACGATCGCGATGCGCGACATCAACAAGGCCTACGAACGCATGTTGAAGAGCGACGTGAAGTATCGCTTCGTGATCGACATGCAGACGCTGAAGGACGAAGCCAAGGCCGCGTGACGCGGCCAGCAGAGCGGGAGGAACGCAGCGCATCCCGCCATGGCCGTGGGATCGACACGCCGAAAGGGCGGGTTGCAACCCGCCCTGCAAGTCTGATGACCTTACCCACGCGTCCGATGACCCGCGTGGCAACGATGCTCGCGCTCGTATGCGCGCGCCAGCGCGCGCACCACGGCGGTGCACCTGAGACCGACGAGCAGGTGAATCGCTGCTCGAAGATCAGCGCTTCTTCTTCTTTTCCACCAGGTCGTCCATGTAGGCGGCATCCCGCTTGTCCTGCCCGGGGGCCTTGGCCCGTGAACGCCCTTCGCGTTCTTCTGGCGTCAGTTTGTCCGCAGCCTTGGGCGCATCATCCTTGATCGGCTTGCCGCCCTTGGCCTGCTCCCGCGCGGACTGCTCGGTGGCCTCGCGGTAGCGACGCGCACCCTCGTAATCGCCTTCGCCCTGAACCTTGTTGCCGCCCATCGTTCCATCCTCCTTTCCAACGTACCGCTCCCTGTGTCATTCGACTTCACCAACGCTGCGCTGCCGCATCACCCTTCCGGTGTCAGGCGGTTTTCCACGCCATGGACGCCTTGCATCTTCGCGATGGTCACTACCAGCCGCTCCGTTTCAGCCGGGTCTGCGGTGCCCTTCAACACCACGTGCCCGTGATCGACGTCGACCTCGACCCGCGAGGGCTGGTGGAGGGCATGGCCGAGCCTTGAAAGAATGCGATCGCGCAACTGATCATCGTCTGGAACAGAGCGATGGGTCCGCGCCCGCACCTTCGCAGCCATGCCCCGCAGATGGTCTGCGGTGTGCCGGGTGGTGCCCCGGGCCAATCGTTCGATGTCGTGACCCGCGGCAACGGCCTTGTCGCGCGCCAAGGCACGGCGGCGACGTCCACTATTCGGGTCCAGTATGTACATCGCCAAGACCCCGGCAGCGATGCCGGTCACCAGCGCCAACAGCCGTTTCATGGGTTTTCTCCGCATCAGCTTCCGTGCATCGCGAGTATCCGCATTGCCGCGATAACTTTGCGCAAACGCACCGTGTAGACGGTGTGAGCGCGGCGACACACGCCTGCGGAATCGACCGCCGAATTCCGCGCCGCCGCGCCAATCGAGCGCGGACCGGCTCTTGTGTGAATGCACGTCGCTGCGGCCGCCTTCGAAAGCCGTCAGCCATCACCCGCCGGCAGCGGTTCGCCATCGCCGTCGTACGCAGGCGGCGAATAGAAGTTGACGGTGCGCAATGGCTGCTCATCGCTGCTGAGGATCTCGTGGGTTTCGCCACGTTCGATCACCAGCAAACTGCCGGCCTGCAGCGACTGTTGCACGCCATCGACAACCGCTATTCCGGTCCCGGAAACCACGTACAGCCACTGGTCGGCGCCGGCATGGCGATTGGACGGCCCGCCGGTGTGTGCGCCGGGTGCCAGCGTCATTTCCGCCGCCTGCACGTCGCGCACCGCGAAGGCGACTTCGAAGTCGGACTGCAGCGACAAGGTTTTGTATTTCATTGCGGCTCTTCCATGAAGAATGCGTGTCCACCGCATCCAAGCCTACGCACGCTCGATTGAAAGCGGCGTGAAACGGGTGCTTTCGCATCGCCTGCACTGGAAGAGACGCCGCCGGGGCCGCATGGCATGATGGGTCCGTTCCCTTGCCGACCCGGTTCAACATGGCCGAACGCCTGATCGCCTGCGTGTTGGGCGGCACCGCTCCACGCGCCAAGACCGAACTGCACGATGTCGCGTTCGCCATCGGCGCTTCACTGGAAGCCGTGCACGACCAGTTGCTCGATGGCTGGTTCGGCGATCCGCGCGGCCTGCACGTGGACGCATGGTGTTTCCTCGACAGCGTCGCTGGCTACCGCGTGCAGTTGTCGCACACGCCGCCCGACAGCGGCCTGCACCTCTACTTCATCAACATCGGCGGCTACCGGCCGGGCGTGTTCGGCGAACGCCACGCGTGGGGCTTCTTCGGCGCACCGAACAAGGCCGAAGCCAAGCAACGGGCGAAGCAAACGCTGCTGCGAGGCCACGACGAAACCCACAAGGATGACCTGCACGAAATCGACGATTGCCTGCAGGTCGCCCGCATCGGCACATGGCACGTTCACCTGACGCCGGACGCCGACGCGCGTGATCCGGAAATCAGCAACGGCTATTTTCCGCTGCCAAAATCCGTCATCAATGGCTGGATCGCACGGCGCGATTCGCGCTGAGCCACAACCGGCCGCGCTCGGCGTTCAACCAGCCGTTGCCGCCGGCGGCGGTTGCAGCTTCTGCTGCAATGCTTCCAGATCGGCGATCACCTTTTCCAGCGCATCGTGCAACTGGCCTTGGCGATTCATCAGATCGTCGATCTTGTCGGTCTGCTTCAGCTTCGACAGCTCGCCTTCGAACAACAGCCAGATCGCGGTCAGGCGCTCCACGTTGTTCTTTGCGTAATGACGCATCTCCTTGAGCTGCGTCAACGTGTCGGTGACGTGTTCGAGTTGCTTGCTGGCATTTGCATCGGCCATGGCGTGCTCCTCTGGAGGCCAAGCCATGCTACGACCGCAAGCACAACGGCAATGAAACGCCGATGCCGCGCCGCCTTCGCGCTTCGTGCATACTGACCGGCAACGCAACGACCGGAGTCCTCGTGCACGAACTGCCTCCCTTCCACCTCGCCTTTCCCGTCGCCTCGCTGGGCGAAGCCCGCGGCTTCTACGGCGGCCTGCTCGGCTGCCCGGAGGGCCGCTCGAGCGACACATGGGTGGACTTCGACTTCTACGGCCACCAGATCGTCGCGCACGTCGCACCGGAAGAATTGCACGCGGCCGCCGCGCACGACGTGGACGGCGACGACGTGCCGGTGCGGCACTTCGGCGCGATCCTCGACATGGACGCATGGCACGCACTCGCGGAAAAGCTGCGCGAGGCCGGCACCCACTTCGTGATCGAACCGCACGTGCGTTTCAAGGGCCAGCCCGGCGAACAGGCCACGATGTTCCTGCTCGATCCTTCCGGCAACGCGCTGGAGTTCAAGGCATTCGCGGATCGCTCGAAGCTTTTTGCCAAATAACGGTCGTCAGGACGGCCTGAACCTCGCTTCGCTCGACACCTGACACGTAGGGCGGGAGCAGCCGCGCAGCGGCGCATCCCGCCGCTTTCATACGTAGCGCGGCGGGATTCGCTGTGCTACTCCCGCCCTACGCGTGCTCGCTTATCGATGGCATGCGCGCGCCGAGCTACTGTTGGCACTCAGTATGCTGCGCGCATGACGCGATCGATGTCGCCACTCCGCTCCCGCGTGCTCACGGTTGCAGCGTGGTGCCTGCCCCTGCTGCTGGCCGCGTGCGCCACAAGGCCAACTCCGCAGGCTCCGCGGGCACCGCCGTCGCAAATACGCGCCGAGATCGTGGATCGCATGCCCGTCGACGTGCCGGATCGCGATGGCTGGGCCACGGACATCCAGACGGCATTCAGCGCCGAACGCATCGACTCGAATCCCGAGAACATCTGCGCGGTGTTGGCGGTGATCGCGCAGGAATCCGGTTACCACGCCAATCCGGGCGTACCCGACCTGCCTCGCATCGCACGCGAGGAGATCGACCGGCGCGCCGCAGCGCACCACATACCGGAATTTCTGGTCGATGCCGCACTGAAAATCCACTCACCGGATGGCCGCTCGTACAGCGACCGCCTGCGGCATGTGCGCACCGAGCGGGAGCTGAGCCGCATCTATGAAGACCTGATCGCCAGCGTGCCGTTGGGCAAGCGTCTCTTCGCGGACTTCAATCCGGTGGAAACCGGCGGGCCGATGCAGGTCAATATCGTGTTCGCCGAAGCGAACGCCGGGGACTACCCGTACCCGATCGCGAGCAGCGTCCGCGACGAAGTATTCACCCGCCGCGGCGGGCTGTACTTCGGCATCATGCGCCTGCTGGATTACGAGACTCCGTACACGCGCAAGGTGTATCGCTTCGCCGACTACAACGCCGGCCGATACGCGAGCCGCAATGCCGCGTTCCAGAACGCGGTCAGCATCGCCACGGGGATCCGCCTGGCACTCGATGGAGACCTGCTCGCGCCGGGCGCGCCGTTGGACCGGCCCGGGGAAACCGAACGCGCCGTGCGCACCATGGCCGACGACCTCGGCATGGATGCCCGCACCATCCGAAAGGCGCTGCAACGCAGCGACCGCCTGGACTTCGACGACACGCCGCTCTATGCCCGCACCTATGCGCTGGCGGATGCGCGCGCGGGCAAACCGCTGCCTCGCGCCATGACCCCTGCCATCCGATTGGACAGCCCCAAGATCACCCGCAAACTGACCACGGCATGGTTTGCCACGCGCGTGGATGCCCGCTACCAGGGCTGCATGCAACAATGACGGGGCGGCGATTGCAGAGATACGCTTCGAAAGAGGGATAGCAGCATGTTGACCATCATCGAGGGACTTCCGGACCACGTGATCGGCATCAGGATCACCGACAAGTTGCGCGCGGAGGATTACGAACAGCAACTCATCCCGCTGGTCAACGGGAAGCTGGAGAACCACCAGAAGCTCGACCTGCTGTGCTGCATCGAAGGCGAATGGAAAGGCATGGAGGCCGGCGCGGTGTGGCAGGACCTGCGACTCGGGCTGGGCAAGATAGGCCACTGGGCACGCATGGCGATCGTCACGGACATCAAATGGATGGAGAACGCCATCAAGCTGTTCCGGCTGTTCTCGCCCGGCGAACTGCGGCACTTCAACAGTGCCGATTACGAGGTTGCCAGAGAGTGGGTCTGCGAGCTCGATCGCGCGCGCATCGACATCAAGCTGGATGCCGATGCCGGCATCGTGGTACTGGAGCCTGTCGCGGACAAGGCGCTCAGCGAAGACGATTTCGAGGCCGTCGGCAGGACGATCGACAACTACCTCAAGGATCATGACCGGCTCCGCGGCGTCCTGATACACAGCCGGCAATTTCCCGGCTGGCAAAGCGTCGGCGCCCTGTTCGCACACCTGAAGTTCGTCAATAGCGTGCACGACAAGATCGGCAAGATCGCCTTGGTGACCAACAGCCCGATGGGCACGTTCGCCAACCACGTACTTGATCCGTTGATGCTGGCCAAGGTCCGCAAATTCGATTACGACCAGCGCGACGAGGCCATGCGCTGGTTGCGAGATTGAGCACCAGCATCAGCGCAACCAGTCGGCTCCACCGATCAAGCGACTGCGGCCACTCTGCTATACCATCGGCAACTTCAGCCGTTTCTCCTTCGCGCATGCGATGGCTTCCGGATAGCCCGCGTCGGCGTGACGCATGACGCCGGTGCCGGGGTCGTTCCACAGCACGCGGGCGATGCGGGCGTCAGCTTCCTTGCTGCCGTCGCAGACGATCACGAGCCCGGCGTGTTGGGAGTAGCCCATCCCTACCCCGCCGCCGTGGTGGAACGAAACCCAGGTCGCGCCGCTGGCGGTGTTGAGCAGCGCGTTGAGCAGCGGCCAGTCGGAGACGGCGTCGGAACCGTCGCGCATGGATTCGGTTTCGCGGTTGGGTGAGGCGACCGAACCGGAATCCAAATGGTCGCGGCCGATGCACACCGGCGCCTTCAGTTCGCCCTTGCGCACCATCTCGTTGAACGCGAGGCCGAGCTTGTCGCGCTGACCCAATCCGACCCAGCAGATGCGCGACGGCAGGCCCTGCCAGTGGATGCGCTTCTCGGCCATGTCGAGCCAGTTGTGCAGGTGCTTGTCGTCGGGGATCAGTTCCTTGACCTTGGCGTCGGTCTTCAGGATGTCTTCGGGATCGCCGGACAGCGCGACCCAGCGGAACGGACCGACGCCGCGGCAGAACAGCGGGCGCACGTAGGCGGGCACGAAGCCGGGGAAGTCGAACGCGTTCCTGCAGCCGACGTCGAACGCCATCTGGCGGATGTTGTTGCCGTAGTCGAAGGTTGGAATGCCCTGCGCGTGGAACGCCAGCATGGCCTCGACGTGGGTCTTCATCGACTGTTTGGCGGCGTCGCGAGTGCCATCGGGATCGCTCTTGCGGCGTTCGAACCACTGCTCGACCGTCCAGCCTTGCGGCAGGTAGCCGTTGACCGGATCGTGCGCGGAGGTCTGGTCGGTGACGGCGTCGGGTTTCACGCCGCGCTTCACCAGTTCCGGCAGCACGTCGGCGGCGTTGCCGAGCAGCGCGATGGATTTGGCTTCGCCGGCCTTCGTGTATTTCTCGACGCGCGCCAGCGCGTCGTCCAGGTCTTTCGCCTGCTCGTCCACGTAACCGGTCTTCAGGCGAAAATCGATGCGCGACTGCTGGCATTCGATCGCCAGCATCGACGCGCCGGCCATCACCGCGGCCAGCGGCTGCGCGCCGCCCATGCCACCCAGGCCCGCGGTAAGAATCCACTTCCCTGTCAGATTGCCGCCGTAACTCTGGCGTCCCATCTCGACGAAGGTTTCGTAGGTGCCCTGCACGATGCCCTGCGAGCCGATGTAGATCCACGAGCCGGCCGTCATCTGGCCGAACATCATCAGGCCCTTTCTGTCGAGTTCGTGGAAGTGTTCCCACGTTGCCCAGTGCGGCACCAGGTTGGAATTGGCGATCAGCACGCGCGGCGCGTCGGCGTGCGTCTTGAACACGCCGACCGGCTTGCCTGATTGCACCAACAAGGTTTCGTCCTCATTCAATTCGCGCAGGCTTTTCAGGATCGCATCGAAGCACTCCCAGTTGCGCGCGGCGCGACCGATGCCGCCATACACCACCAGTTCCGCCGGATTCTCCGCGACCTCGGGATCGAGGTTGTGCTGGATCATCCGGTACGGCGCCTCGATCAACCAGTTCTTGCACGTGAGTTCGGTGCCGCGCGGCGGGTGGATCACGCGCTTGGTGTCGATGCGGGTGGGGGCGTTCATCGCGTGCTCCAATTCAGACAATCGAAGGATTATAGTCATGCGCCACGGGGTCCCGACCTGCGGAGGCATGCACGATGGAAGCCGAGTACTGGCTGAAGCGCTGGCGCGAGGGACGCACCGGCTGGCATCGTTCGGAGGTAATGCCGCTGCTGGTGCAGCACTGGTCCGCATTGAACGTGCCGCGCGGTTCGCGCGTGCTGGTGCCGCTGTGCGGCAAGTCGCTGGATATGCTGTGGCTGGCGCAACAAGGGATGCGCGTGCTGGGCGTGGACGTCTCGCCCGTCGCCATCGAATCGTTTCTCGCGGAAAACCAATTGCATGCGCGCACGCGTGGCGAGGCCGATGGTACGCATTACGAAATCACCAACGCATCGGGCGAGATCGAGATCATCAACGGCGATGCGTTCGCGCTGGATCCGGACGAGGTGGCGCAGTGCAACGTGTTCTACGACCGGGCTGCGTTGATCGCGATGCCGGCGCCGATGCGCCGGCGGCTGGTCGACGAGTTGTACGTGCAATTGCCTGCAGGCAGCGCCGGTCTACTCATCACACTGGCCTATCCCGGGAACGAAATGCAAGGTCCGCCCTTCAGTGTCGATGATGCCGAGGTCCACGATCTGTTCGACAAGCGCTGGCAAGTCGATCGACTGGAATATCGCGACATCCTGGCTTCGCAGCCATCGTTCTCCAACCAGGGCGTCTCGGCGCTGCACACTGGCGTCTATGCGCTCACCCGCCGCGCCAACTGACCCGCGCCTCCGGATCGTTGCATGAAACGCATCCTGGTCACCCTTGTCGCTGCACTGGTGGTGGCCGGCGGCTTGTTGACGGGCCTGCCGCGCGCCTGGGCGCAACGTGCGATCACGTTTCCGCACGGCCTGACGTGGTTCAACGTGTCGCGCCCACTCGACTGGGACGATCTGCGCGGGCGCGCGGTGCTGCTGGATTTTTTCACGCCCGGCTGCATCAACTGCGTCCACATGCTGCCCGCGGAAAAACAACTGGAAGAACGCTTCGGCGACCGGCTGGTGGTGGTCGGCATCGACTCGCCCAAATTCAGCGCATCGAAAACGCAACAGGGCCTGGAGTCCTTCATCCAGCGCTACGACCTGCGCCACCCGATCGTGCTGGACCCGGACATGGGCTTCTGGAATGCCTATGGCGTGCAGGCATGGCCAACCTTGATACTGGTGGAACCCAACGGCAGCATCGGGCACACCTTCATCGGCGAACAGTCGTTCGAACAGCTTGCGGCGCCGATCGAAGCCGCCTTGAAGGATGCGCCACCCGCATCGAAATTGGCGAGACTGCCGCTGCGTCCGCAGCAGTTCCAGTCGCGCGGCCTGGCGACCCCGAGCGGCATCGCGGTGTCGGCAACGCTGGTCGCGATCGCGGACACCGGCCACGACCGGATCGTGCTAACCGACCGTTCGGGCAAGCTGAAAGCCATCATCGGCAGCGGCTGCGCGGGTGATACCGATGGCGACGGCACGCACGCAACGTTCAATCGCCCGCACGGACTCGCCTTCCATGACGGCGCGCTGTATGTCGCCGACACCGATGACCAGGCGATCCGGCGCATCGACCTCGCCACGCACACGGTCACCACGATCGCCGGCAATGGCCAGCGCGGATTCGTGGCCGGAGGATCGTACTCCGCCCGTTCGGCGGTGCTGAATTCACCGTGGGATCTCGCGTGGCATGGCGACAAGCTTTACGTGTCGATGGCCGGCGATCATCAGATCTGGCGATACGATCCCGCCACCCAGACCATCGGCCCATGGGCCGGGACGGGCGAGGAAGGCCTCGTGGACGGCTCGCGCGAAGAAGCGCAATTCGCGCAACCCAGCGGCTTGAGCGTGCACGGCGACACGTTGTACGACGTCGACCCGGAATCGTCGTCAGCGCGCGCGATCACGCTGCCGGACGGCAAGGTTTCGACGCTGGTCGGCCACGGCCTGTTCGACTTCGGCATGCGCAACGGCGCGGCCAATCACGCGCTGCTGCAACACGCCGAAGACGTCGCATGGAACGGCGGCAGTCTTTACATCGCCGACACCTTCAACAACGCCTTGCGCAAACTCGATCTCGCCACGCGTGACGTCGCCACCGTCGCCGCCCTGCTCGAGGGTCCGCTCGCGGTCGAAGCGCTCTCGCCCGACACGCTGTTGGTTGCAGAAGGCGACCGCAACCGGATCGACGCGGTGCACCTGCCGGATGGCGTGGTCAAGCCGTGGCCAATCGAAGGATTGACGGCACCGAATGCGCCAGCGTGTCCCGCTCGGCCGTGAATGACAGGTCATCCAACCGCGATTGCACCACGCTCAGTAACCGATCACCCCGCCATCCTTGCGCATTTCGGTGGCGCCCCAGTAAACCTGATGCTTCGCGTCGTACTGGATCGCTTCGTAGCCGCCGAACGCACCGGTGCCGGGTTTGACCAGGTCGACTTTGTAGCCGCGCTTTTCGAGTTCGGCCGCGAGGCCGGGATCGAAACCCGATTCCAGTTGCACCGTTCCAATGCCTTCCGCGGGCAATCCGGTCGGCGTGGCGTTGCCGAAATGCCGCCAGCGTGCCGCGTCGCCGGCTTCCTGCACATTCATGCCGAAGTCGATCATGTTGACCAGCACCTGCACCTGACCCTGCGGCTGCATGTCGCCACCCATCACGCCGAACGCCATCCACGGCTGGCCATCCTTCAACACGAACGCCGGGATGATCGTGTGGAACGGCCGCTTGCCCGGTGCGTACACGTTGGCGTCGGCCGCGTGCAGCGAAAACAGCGCGCCGCGATCCTGGAACATGAAACCGAGTCCGTCCGCCACCAGCCCCGAACCCATGCCCGCGTAGTTGGACTGGATCATCGACACCATCATGCCGCTCGAATCAGCGGTTTCGAAATCGGTGGTGTCGCCGTTGAAGAGGCGCGGATCGCCGGGACCGATGTTAGCGTTGGCGTGAGCCAGGCTGATCAGTTTGCGGCGCGCGTCCGCATATTTTTCGGACAGCAGCCCCGTCATCGGCACGTCGTAGAAGCGCGGATCGGCGTAATACTTCGCGAGGTCGGCGTACGCCAGACGCTTGGCCTCGATTTCGGCGGTGAGCGCGTCGGCGCTGCCTGCGCCCATTTTCTTCAAATCGAAGCCCTCGAGGATGTTCAGCATCTCGAGTGTCGCGAAACCTTGCCCGTTCGGCGGCAACTCGTACACGTCGTAGCCGCGGTAATTCACTGACTGCGGCGTCACCCATTCGCCGTGGAAATTCGCGAAATCGGAATAACGCAGGTCGCCGCCGATGCGTTTGAAGTATGTATCAATGGTGTGCGCGATTTTCCCCTTGTAGAACGCATCGCGTCCGCCCTGCGCGATCTCCGTCAGCGTGCGTGCGAGATCGGGGTTCTTGAAGACTTCGCCCTGCGCGGGCGTGTGGCCATCGACCAGATACAGTTTGCGCGCGTTGTCGAGTTCCTCGATCAGCTTGCTGTGCTTGTCGAACGCGCGAAAGTTGCCCTCCCAGTAACGCGCGACGATTTCCGTCACCGGGAAGCCGTGTTCGGCGTACCAGATCGCCGGCGCCAGATCCTCGGCCATCGAGAGCTTGCCGAATTTCTCGTGCAGCGCGAACCAGGTGTCCACCGTGCCCGGCACCGTGATCGGCAACGATCCGTACATCGGGATCTGGTCGGACGGCTTCATGCCGGCCTTCGCGTACGCGGCCTTCACTTCCGCCTGCATCTTCTTGAGATCGCGGCCCTTTGCGGATGGCCCGGAACCGTTGTAGCCGTACAACTGCTTCGTCCTCGGGTCCC
>Ga0207486_1000045_pt1 | contig 17062 bp, 18 predicted proteins | sample NitcycUWRG01A310_FD_188045 | JGI IMG/M metagenome (GOLD analysis project Ga0207486, IMG submission 188045) | Soil microbial communities from Arlington Agricultural Research Station in Wisconsin, USA - Nitrogen cycling UWRJ-G01A3-10 (SPAdes) | ecosystem: Environmental > Terrestrial > Soil >... | reverse complement strand
GACAACATGAGGAAAGCTGCAATGGTGACAAAACGGAACTCCAAGGCCGCAAGCAAGGCCGCGAAGACGACCCGCAAGACCGCCAAGTCGAAGCCGACGAAGGCGGCGGCACCGCGCAAGGCCGCCAAGCCGACACGCGCCGCGGCCAAGAAGCCGCGCCCGGTCGCCAAGACCGCCAACCGCGTCGCCCCCAAGACCGCGGCGCCCGCCAAATCCGCAGTGTCCGCCAAACCGGCCGCGCGGCCGGCTTCGGTGAAGACCGCCGCCAAAGCGGTGGCTGCCGCCCGAGCCAACGCCCGGCGGCGCCCGCCTTCCTACATCCCGCGTTCCCATTTCGGCGACGACTGGATGCTCGGCGGTCCGGTGGAGTTGCCCCGTTCGCCCACGCCCGCCGCGCATACGCCGACCCGCAAGCCGCCGAAGCCGCGTGCGCCCAAACCCAAGGCCATCAGCCACGAGCAGGCCGTGGCGAACCTGAAGGCATTGCTGGAGTCGCGCAAACGCAAGGATCGCAGCGGCGAGGCAGCGGCATCCAAGGGAGCTTGAACCGGCTGAACGGTTAGCGCTTCCATAACAAAACTCTTCAGTATAGATTTATCCGTGTATGGGATACTGACGCCACCTTCACACGGGGAGTCAGCCATGAAACGCGGACCCGGTTCACTTCGCAACAAACTGATGCTCGCCTGCGCGTTGACCGTGGCCGCCGTGCTGGCGACCCCGGCGGCCATGGCGCGCGACTACCGCGGCCATCGGGATGATTCCGGCAAGGTGCTCGGCGCACTGGTCGTCGGCGCGGTGATCGGCGGCGTGATCGCCAGCGCCAGCCAGAGTTCGCGTACCTACTACGACGATGGCTACTATTACCCGGCGCAAAGCTACCCGGTGCAGGGGTACTACCAGAGCTACCCGAGCTACCCCAGCTACCCCAGCTATCCGGCGTATTCGTATGGCTCGGGCTACGGCTATCCGAGCTATGGCTACGGCAGCAGCGTGAACGTCGGCGTGGTGTACAGCAGCGGCGGCAGCCACTGGCGCGGTCGCGACGGGCGGCGCTATGACGGTGGCCACGGTTACTATCGGGGCGGCGGTTACTACCGGGGCGGTCATTACGACAACCGCGGACAGTATTATCGGCGCCACGGCCATTGATCGTACGTTCGCATGACCAAAGACCCGGCTGCCGCAGCCGGGTCTTTTTTGTTGTGCGGCCGGACATGCGGCCAACCTTTGGCACGGGCAGCGCGGCGGCAGCGTTGCTAGCGTGGGCATTTCGGCATTGAACCTCATTCCGATCGGAGAGACTGCATGGTGCGCGAACTGGGCAAGGGCTGGTGGCTGGCGATGTTCGTCCTGTTGTTCGCGCCGTGCGTGGCGGGCGCTGCGAAGCCTGCCGATAGGGCGGCGGATCAGGTATTCGCACGACTGGCCGACCAGTACTTTGACACGTTCTATTTGCCGACCAATCCGTCGGCCGCTACCAGCTATGGCGTCCACGAGTACGACGGCAAGCTCGAGGATTATTCGCGCGCCGGCATCGATGCCGAAGTGAAGGCACTGAAGGCCTGGGAGCAACGCGTCGCAGCGGTCGATCCGGCATCGCTCGGTCTCCGCGTGCGCGGCGATCGCGACCTGGTGCTGAACAACATCCGCAGTTCGTTGCTGACGCTGCAATCGATCCGCCCATGGGAAAAGAACCCGGACTTCTATTCCAGTGGCATCACATCCAGCGCGTTCACGCTGATGGAGCGCAAGTTCGCGCCGCCGGAAGCGCGCCTGCGCGACCTGATCTCGCGCGAGCGGCAGATGCCGGCCGCCTTGCTGGCCGCACGCGCGAACCTCGTGAATCCGCCGAAGATCTACACCGAAATCGCGCTGGAGCAATTGCCGGGCTTGATCGAGTTCTTCCGGCATGATGTGCCCTCGGCCTTCACCGAGGTCAGCGACGCCACGCTGAAAAAAGAGTTCGCCGCATCGAACGGCGCCGTGATCAAGGCACTGCGTGATTACCAGACCTGGTTGAAGGACGACGTGCTGCCGAATTCGCATGGCGATTTCCGGATCGGTGCCAAGGCGTTTCGCGAGAAGTTGAAATACGACGAGATGGTCGACTTGCCGCTGGACAAACTGATCGCGCTCGACGAAGCCAACATGAAGGCCAACCAGGCCGAATTCGCCAAGGTGGCGAAGGAGCTCGATCCTGACAAGACGCCGCGTGAAGTGCTCGCGGAACTTGCGGCCGATCACCCGCGGCCGGACAAGCTGCTCGACACCTTCCGCTCCACGTTCGACACGCTGATCGGTTTCATCGACAGCCACCACATCATCACGATTCCGTCCACGGTGCATCCGACCGTGGAGGAAACGCCGCCGTTCATGCGCGCGACCACCTTCGCGTCGATGGATACGCCCGGTCCCTATGAAAAGAAGGCAACCACGGCCTACTTCAATGTGACGCTGCCGGAAAAGGATTGGCCGAAACAGCGGACCGACCAATTCATGGCTCAATTCAGCTATCCCGTCATCACGAGCATCGCGACGCACGAGGCGTATCCGGGCCACTACATCCAGTTCCTGTGGATGCACAAGGTGGACGATCGCGTGCGCAAGTTGCTGGGCTCCGCGACCAACGCCGAAGGCTGGGCGCATTACTGCGAGCAGATGATGCTGGACGAAGGCCTTGCGCAGTATGCGTTCCCGAAGGATCACCGCCAGCAGCTGCTGCTGAAGCTCGGCCAGTTGCAGGACGCGCTGCTGCGCAACGCACGCTTCATCGTCGGCATCAAGTTGCACACCGGACAGATGACGCTGGACCAGGCGAAGGATTTCTTCGTCAAGGAAGGCTATCAATCACCCGCGGTGGGCGAAGTGGAAACCAAGCGCGGTACGTCCGACCCGACCTACCTGTATTACACGCTCGGCAAGCTGGAGATCCTGAAGCTGCGTGCCGACGTCGAGAAGAAAGAGGGCGCGAACTTCAATCTCGAAAAATTCCATGACGACTTCATGCAGCACGGCTTCGCACCCATCGCGATCGTGCGTCGCGAGATGCTGCACGACGACTCGCCGGTCCTGTGAATCCGCTGCGCCGCGCCGCGCCGTGGGGTGGGTTGCGGTTTTCGGATGCTCGCGCACTGCCAAGCGGCGCGCCGTCGTCACGCCGGCTGAACGCGCGGACTGCTTCAATTAAGTCTTCCACCTGTAGCCTGTGACGCCGCGTCGCACGAGGCTTACCTCGCATGTCTGCACAGCCAAGACCGAGCCACGAAACGCGCGAACGCAAGGGTCTGGTTTTGAACACGGGTTACCGGCGTGTGCGCGAAGCGACCCAGGCGCTGTGCGCCACGCTCGCGCCCGAAGACACGGTCGCGCAATCCATGCCCGACGCGAGCCCCGCGAAATGGCATCTTGCCCACACCACATGGTTCTTCGAGCAGTTCCTGCTCGCTTATTTCGATCCTGGTTATCGCCGTTTTCGTGAAGGCTGGGACTTCCTTTTCAATTCCTATTACCAGACCGTCGGCCCGATGCATGCCCGGCCGCAGCGGGGCTTGTTGACGCGCCCGACGCTGGGCGAGATCAACGCATACCGCGCACACGTGGACGAGGCGATGGTCGGGTTGCTGGATCGGCGCGGCAGCGATCCGGAAGTGATCGCACGCGTCACGCTCGGTCTCAACCACGAACAGCAGCACCAGGAATTGCTGCTGACCGACATCCAGCACCTGTTCTCGCTGAATCCATTGCAGCCGGTGTTCCGTGATTTATCGCCGGCACCCGGAACGCTCCTCGCGCCGCTACGGTTCGTGGCCGGAAGGCAAGGCATCGCCGAGATCGGCCATGCCGGCGAGGGCTTCGCCTACGACAATGAAACGCCGCGTCATCGCGAGCTGCTGCACCCGCACGCGATCGCCAACCGGTGCGTGACCAACGCCGAATTCCGCGAATTCATCGACGATGGCGGTTACGAGAATCCCGCGCTGTGGTTGTCGGAAGGCTGGGACACCGTCCAGCGCGAACGCTGGCGGCATCCGCTGTACTGGGATGACGGGCTGGAAACCACCTTCACGCTGGGTGGCCGCCGGTCGATCGAAGCTTTCGCGCCGGTTTGCCACGTCGGCTTTTTCGAAGCCGACGCTTTCGCGCGCTGGGCTGGCGCACGCCTGCCCACGGAAGTCGAATGGGAAGTCATGGCGCAGGCGCTTCCGGTGCAAGGCAATTTCGCCGATTCCGGCACGCTCCGCGCACTTCCGGCGCGCACGCACGGCGAACCCGAACAGCCGTTGCAGATGTTCGGCGACGTTTGGGAATGGACGTCGAGTTCTTACATCGGCTATCCGGGCTACCGGCCGGCGCCCGGCGCGCTCGGCGAATACAACGGCAAGTTCATGTGCGGGCAGTGGGTATTGCGCGGTGGTTCGTGCGCCACACCGGCGGGGCATGTGCGCGCCAGCTATCGCAACTTTTTTCAACCGGCGGCGCGCTGGCAATTCAGCGGCATCCGGTTGGCGAGGGATACATGAAGAATCCGCGAGCAGTACGCATCTGTCGCCTCGACGACCGCCAACCCGGCGACGGCCTCCTGGCGGATGCGCTGTCCGGCCTGTCGCTATCGCCCAAGCGGTTGCCTTCGAAATATTTCTACGACGCACGCGGCTCGGCGTTGTTCGAGCGCATCTGCGAGCAACCCGAGTATTACCCGACGCGCACCGAGCTGGCGATCATGCGCAAGCACGTCGGTGAAATGGCCGCGGTGCTCGGACCGGATGTGCGTCTGGTCGAATACGGCAGCGGCAGCGGCCTGAAGACGCGCTTGCTGCTGCGGAATCTCGAATCCCCGGTGGCCTACGTGCCGGTGGAAATCTCGCGCAGCGCCCTGGCCGAGAGCGTGGCCAAACTCGAGCGCGAGTTTCCACGCATCGAAATGCTTCCCGTGTGCACGGATTTCACCCAGCCGATCAAGCTGCCGCGCGCGGCGCGCGCACCGCGGCAGACCGTCGTGTATTTCCCCGGTTCGACGCTTGGCAACTTCGCGCCGGAGGATGCCTTGCGGCTGCTGCGCCAGATGCGCAATGAAGCCGGGCAGGGCGGTGGTGCATTGGCCGGCGGCGTACTGATCGGCATCGACCTAGTCAAGGACAGGACCGCGCTGGAAGCCGCGTACAACGATGCGGCGGGCGTCACCGCCGAGTTCACCCTCAACCTGTTGGTGCGGATGAACCACGAGCTCGGCGCCGATTTCGATCTCGGGGCCTTTCGCCATCGTGCGCGCTGGCATCCGCTGGCGGGGCGCATCGAAACCCACATCGTCAGCCGACGCGAGCAGGACGTGCACATCGATGGCCGCAGGTACCATTTCGATGCAGGCGAGGCGATGCTGGTCGAATTGAGTTGCAAGTACACGCTGGACGGCTTCGCCCGCTTCGCGGCGCGCGCGGGCTTGCGGGTCGCCGATGTCTGGACCGACCCGGCCCGGCAGTTCAGCGTGCAGTGGCTGGCCTGCGATTGAGACAATCGCGGCATCGCCCACCATGCCTTTCGACACCCCCGCCAGGCATTGAATTTGGCTACGCTTGGCGGGATCGAAACGAGGCGGGAGTGGGGACATGCGTTGCACACGTTTGGGCTTGGCGTGGCTGGCATTGGCGATGTGCGGCACGGCGCTCGCCGCCGCCGACAATCCGTACGCCCGCGATCAGGGTCAGCCGATCGATCAGGCGTACACCGCGAAAATTGCCAAGTACACCACGCAGGCCGACTTCAACACCCCACTGACCGATTACCTGCCGGCATCGCAGGCCGTGCCGACGCCCGAGGCGGTGCTGGGCGACGTCGCCGGCGCGCCCAACATGCTGCCGTACGCGGAAGACGTGTACCGCTATTTCAGGATGCTGGCCAAGGCCTCGCCGCGCGTTCGCGTGTTTTCCATCGGGAAAACCGAAGAAGGCCGCGAGATGATCGCGGTCGCGATCGCCGACGAATCGCTGATGAAGGATCTGGATGCCAACAAGGCGCGCCTCGCGCAACTGGCCGATCCGCGCAAGCTTGGCATGGACGATGCGAAAGCCGAGACGATCATCAAACAGACCGTGCCTGTCTACTACATCACCGGCACCATTCATTCCACCGAGACCGGCGCGCCGACGGCGCTGATGGAGCTGGGTTACCGGCTGGCCGTCGACAACGCGCCGTACATCCAGTACATCCGCTCGCACATGATTACCCTGATCACGCCGGTCGTGGAAGTGGACGGCCGCGACCGGATGGTCGATTTGTACAAGTGGCATCGTGCGCACCTGGGCGAGAACTATCCGCGCCTGATCTATTGGGGCCATTACGTCGCGCACGACAACAACCGCGATGCGATGGGCGTGACGCTGGACCTCACGAAGAACGTGCTGAACACCTACGTCGACTGGCACGCGCAGGTGCTGCACGACCTGCATGAGTCGGTGCCGTTCCTGTACGACAACACGGTCGGCGACGGGCCGTACAACGCGTGGATCGATCCGATCCTCACCAGCGAATGGCAGCAGATCGGCTGGAACAACGTCGAGCAACTGACCAAGCTGGGGCTGCCGGGCGTGTTCACCCACGGCAACTTCGATACCTGGAGTCCGGGGTATTTGATGTTCATCGCGGCGATGCACAACGGCATCAGCCGCCTATACGAGACTTTCGGAAACGGCGGCGCGGATACCGAGGAACGCATCCTCGACCCCGACGAGTACGCGCGCACCTGGTACAAGCCCAATCCGCCGCTGCCCAAGGTGCTGTGGTCGCAGCGCGACAACAACAATTACCAACAATCCGGTCTGCTGACCGCGTTGTATTACTTCGCGCAGCATGGCCAGCATTTCCTCGACAATTTCTGGCAGAAGTCGAAACGCTCGATCGAGAAGCCGCGGCTCGCCGGGCCGGCCGCTTACGTGCTCACCAGCGACGAAAAAGACAAGGGCGCCCAAATGCACTTGTTGCGCGCGCTGCACCGGCAGCACGTCGAGATCAGCCGCGCGAGTGCGCCGTTCACCGTCGAAATCGCCGACGATACGGAAAATGCCGACAGCGAAAAGGGCAAGAAGTCGGCGTCGGTCGTGCCGCCGAAGGTCGCGACCGTCAAGCGGACGTTCCCGGCGGGTAGCTGGGTCATCCGCATGGACCAGCCGTATTCGCGCATCGCCGATACTTTGCTGGATCGCCAGTATTGGTCGCCCGACGATCCGCAGAAGCATCCGTACGACGACACCGGCTGGTCGTTTGGTGACCTGTTCGGCGTCGACGTCGCGCGCGTGGTCGATACTTCAGTATTGAAAGTGCCGATGGCCGAAGTGCAGGGCGATTTCGAAAAGCCGGCGTTCACGCTGGCATCGCTGGGCGTGCAGGGCCGCATCCCGCGCATCGCGCTGATGCACACCTGGCTTTCCACGCAAACCGAAGGCTGGTGGCGGATGGCACTGGACAACCTGCACGTGCCGTACACCTACATCAGCACCCAGGATGTTTCGCGCGACCCGGACCTGCGCGCCAAATACGACGTGATCCTGTTCGGACCGGTCGGCTACGCCAGCACCAAGCTGATCATCGACGGCCTGCCGATGTACGGCAACCCGATGCCGTGGCAGAAAACGGAGCTGACCCCGAACCTCGGTCGCATCGATTCGACGTCGGATGTCCGGCCGGGCCTGGGCGAGTCGGGCGTGGCCAACCTGAAGCGCTTCGTGGCCGAGGGCGGGCTGTTGATCACGTCGGAAGACACCGCACGCTTTGCGATCGACATCGGGATCGCGCCGGGCGTTTCGGTAGCCAAGGCCGATGACCTGCGCGTGGTCGGAAGTGTGCTGCGCGCGAATCTGGTCGACAAGAACAGCCCCATCGCGGCCGGTTACGAGGATTCCTTCGCGCTCTACAGTTCCGAAGGCATGTCGTTCAACGTCGCCGACCAGACCATCGGCAATCGCGGTCTCGCCACCGCGAAGGACTACCAGCGCCCGACCGGGCGCGGCGGTCCCGACGATCCCGATGTGCCGGAGGGCCGCCCGTATCAGGCGCCTCCGACGTTGCCCGACGTGAAGCCGTGGCAGGCGGTGCCACTCAACGCCGAACAGGCCCGCAACAATCCGTTCGTGATTCCGAAAGATGCGCGGCCGACCGTGATCGCGCGCTGGGCGGATTCGAATGAATTGCTGATCTCCGGCTTGCTGGAAAACGGCAGCGCGATGGCGGGTCATCCCGCGGTGGTCAACGCGCGCTACGGCAAGGGCCACGTGCTGCTGTTCGCCAACAACCCGATCTGGCGAGGAGAAACCATCGGCACCTATCGGATGTTTTTCAATGCGATACTTTACGATCGTCCCTGATCGCGGCACCTTCAACCGCTCGTTGCCGTCATGATTTGCGAGTCACAAGCACCAGCACGGCCACCCATAGCCTGATTTCTCACGACAGCTGCTTCGAAAGGTGATAACGAGGAAACCACGCATGGAACCACGTCGCTGGCTACCGTACCGACACCTGCAAAGCCGCCACCTTGGATTGGCGCTGGCCACCGCCCGGCTGATCGCCTGGATCGGCATTCTGCTGATTGCCGCCGGGATTGCCTACGGCATCACCACGGCGGTATCGCATGGCGGTTCCGCGCCGCAGGCGCTGGGCGTGATGATCGGGTTGATCGGCTACGGCATCGTGGCGCTGGCTTTGGGCGGCGCGCTGGCGGCGCTGGTCGGCATCGAGGAAAGCCAGAGGCGCCATGTCGATCGGGATTGATCCGCGAGTGACGGGTGAGGGGGCATGCAAAGGCGCATGCACTGGCGTTTTGGTGCGAGAGTGCTGTAGGATCGCGCCCGCTGAGTTAGCCAAACCGCGGGGGGCGGTTTGTTGGGGCCGGTTGCTGACCGTTCGACGATCGCATCGCTGTCTTCACTCTCGCTAGTCAGTGCTTCAAGTTGTGCACGCAAGTGCACTGTTTTCAACCAATCGAGTAGTAAGGAGTCAGTTATGTCGGAGCGTCAGACCGGCACCGTGAAGTGGTTCAACGATGCCAAGGGCTTCGGTTTCATCAGCCGCGAAAACGGTGAAGACGTGTTCGTGCATTTCCGCGCGATCGTCGGCACCGGATTCAAGTCCCTGCAGGAAGGCCAGAAGGTCACCTTCAACGTCGTCCAGGGCCCGAAGGGTCTGCAGGCCGACCAGGTGCAACCCGCCTGAGCCATTGTTGCCAGCGCAACACGAAAAACCCCGCAGCAATGCGGGGTTTTTTGTTGGGTGAGCCCGAACGATGCAGACCAGCGCCTGGCGTGCGATGATCGGGCCATGTACGCGAGTTTTCGCGAGTTTTATCCGTTCTATCTGGGGGAGCACCGCGATCGCCGTTGCCGACGGCTGCACTTTCTCGGGTCGTGGCTGGTGATCGCCTCGACGGCCGTCGCCATCGTGACGCGCAATCCGTGGTGGCTGATCGGCGCGCCGCTGTGCGGTTATGGGTGTGCGTGGATCGGTCATTTTGCATTCGAGAAGAACAAACCGGCGACATTCCGCCACCCGGTTTACAGCCTGATGGGCGACTGGGCGATGTTCGTGGATGTCCTGCGCGGGCGCGTGGGGATCTGACGTCTGGCTCTCATAGCTGGAACCGGATCGTCGTTATCATGGCTGGATGATCGATCCCCGTTTTGCCGGCATCGAGCGGTTGTACGGCGCCGGCAGCGTGGCGCGGCTGGCCGACTCGCGCGTCGCGGTGGTGGGCGTGGGTGGCGTCGGCTCGTGGGCCGCGGAAGCGCTGGCGCGCAGCGGCATCGGCGCCATCACGCTGATCGACGCCGACGAGGTCTGCGTCTCCAACAGCAATCGGCAACTGCACACGCTGGCGAGCACGTTCGGCAAGGCCAAGGTCGCGGTGATGGCCGAGCGCCTGCGCGGCATCAATCCCGTGCTAACGGTGGAAGCGGTCGAGCGGTTCGTGACGCCGGCGACCCTGCCCGAGTTGCTGGATCGCGGTTTCAAGTTGGTGCTGGACGCCTGCGATGCGTTTCGCGTCAAGGTGGAAATGACGGCGTGGTGCCGCCGCCGCAAATTGCCGCTGATCGTGTGCGGGTCGGCGGGCGGTCGCACCGATCCCACCATGATCCGGGTGCGCGATCTTTCGCGCACGGAGCAGGACGCGCTGCTCAGCCTGATGCGCCGCAAACTGCGGCAGGAATTTCGGTTCCCGTCGAACCGCGACCGCTATTTCGGCGTGCCGGCGGTGTATTCGCTGGAGAACGTGCGCTACCCGCAAGCGGATGGCAGCGTATGCGGCACGCGACCGGAAGGCTCGGATTCGTTGAAGCTGGATTGCAGCGGCGGTCTTGGTGCCGCGACCCACGTGACTGCGGCATTCGGTTTTGCCGCCGTGGGGCGCGCCATCGAAATGTTGTTGAAGCCGAAGCCTTGAGGTTCATTCCAGCCGGAACAGATGCCGCGCGTTGGCGGTGGTGGATCGTGCGAGCGCTTCCGGATCGTCCCCGCGCAGTTCCGCCACGCATTGCAGAACCTCGACGAGGAACGCGGGCTCATTGCGCCGGCCTCGGTGGCGCGCGCCCGGTTGGTCGGGCGCGTCGGTTTCGAGCAGCAGGCTTTCAACGGGCAGCGACGCGACCACCTTGCGCAGGCGATGCGCACGGTCGTGGGTGACCGGACCGCCGATTCCGACGAAGAAACCGAGCTTCCGGAATTGCTGCGCCTGTTCGGTGCTGCCCGAAAAGCTGTGCACCACGCCGCGCAGCGGTTTGCCGAAGCGCCGCAATTCGAGGACCATCGCTTCGAATGCGTGGCGCGCATGCAGGACCAGCGGCAAGTCGAAGCGATGCGCGATTTCAAAGTGTCCGCGCAGCAGGCGCACCTGCCGATCATGCTCGGGCGCGATCCCGTCCAGCCCGCATTCGCCCACGGCGACGGCCGGATGTGCGCCAAGCCAGGCTTCCAGTGCGGCCAGATCCTGGTCATCGGCATGCCGGTCTAGGTAACACGGGTGCAATCCATATGCCGGATGCAGCCCGGGCTCGGACGCGCAAAGCGTTTGCAATGCCGGCCAATTGGCGGCGGTCACCGCTGGAACCAGTACCTGTCCGACGCCGGCTGCACGGGCGTCCCGGAGCACCTGTCCGCGATCTGCATCGAATTCGGGCGCGTCCAGATGCGCGTGGCTGTCGAACAGCGACACGGAGGGACTCACGCTCATCGGAGTACGCTGCAACGAAACATGAACCGATTCAGACATGTTGATGAATGGTTCATTGTGGAGTTGTTTGAATCAGGTTGTCATCAGGGGCCATTTCGGCCGGGAGAGCACGATGAAACGCAAAACGATCCTGACTCGCGCAGTCCTCGCATCGCTCGGCATAGTCGCCGTTGCCGTAATGGCCGGGTGTGGGCACGCGAACAACCCGCAAGCCGAGGCGACGCCGGCCAACATGACCATGGCTACTTCGGCGGCGACAGCGCCATTGCCGCCGGGCGAGGAGCCGACGGCCAACCCCGAAGGACAGACACCGAATGCGCCGGTCGCCGCGGCCCAGCCGCAATTTGCGCAGGTGGTGGCGGTGCAACCGATCACCCAATCGGTGAGCAGCAGCAAACCGCGACAGGTATGTCAGGACGAGCAGGTTGCAGTTCCGGAAAGCTACAAGGACAAGCACCAGGTCGGCGGCGCCGTGGTGGGTGGTCTGGTGGGTGCGCTCGCGGGGCATCAGGTCGGCGGCGGCAAGGGCAAGACACTCGCCACGGTCGGCGGCGCGGCGGCGGGTGCGTTCGCGGGACACGAGATCCAGAAGCGCCATCAGGAAAACAATCAAACGCGCACGGAAGTTCGCAACGTATGCCACACGGTCACCGACAAGAGCACTTCCACCAAGACGGTCGGCTACGACGTGACCTACACGTTGAACGGGCAGGCAGGCCACATCCGCATGGATCGCAACCCGGGTGTCGGCACCGGCCTGCCGGTTCGCAACGGGGTGGTGGTTGCCGGCGGCAAGTCGTCAGGCAGCTATTACCAGTGAGTTTGATCTACCCACGCACGGAAGAGGAGTAGAGCCATGTGGAAACGAGTATTTCTTGAACGCCGGCAGGCCATGCGATCGGTGGCCAGTTTGGTCAGCATTGTTGCTGTCGCGTTGCTGCTTGCAGCGTGCGCGCCTGCCTACAACACCCGTCCGGGTTACGGAGGCCAGCCGGTCGGCTACAACGGTGGCGGGCGGCAGTGCTACCAGGGTTGCGGCTATGTCCGTGACATCCAGCAAGTCCAGCTCCGCAGTGGCAACAGCAATGGCGCGGCCGTCGGTACCGTGATCGGTGCCGTGGTCGGCGGTCTGCTGGGTCATCAAGTCGGCGGCGGCAAAGGCAAGACCGCGGCCACGGTCGCTGGCGCGGTGGGCGGCGGCTTTGCCGGTCACGCGATCGGTGAGCGCACCGGCAATGCCGATTACGGCTGGCAAGTGGTGGTGCAGCTTCAGGATGGCCAGTACGCCACGGTCACGCAACGTGATCCGCCCCAGGTGCAGGTCGGTGACTACGTGATGGTTCGCAACGACCGGGTCTATCGCTACTGACTGACCTTGGGGTTCCCCGCAAAAAAGAGCCCTCCGGATGGAGGGCTCTTTGGTTTTGCCGAGCCGACAATCAGTCCACCACGTAGAACTCATGGTCCCCGATCGTGGCGACCGGGTTCTTGGCCCAGGTCGCGGTCGAGCCGAGCCGGATGAAATGATTGGCGTGCGGCACGACCAGCTTGCGGTCCGCGATGGGCTGGTTCCAGATCGCAATGGCCTGTCCGGCGATCTCCCACGCCTTGTTCCAGGCCACGGGGTTGTCGATCCTGAAGTTTTTCGAGGTGGTCGTCAGTGCGAACTGGCGTGGCGAGGTGACCACGTCGCAGATGGTGTTGCCGTAGCGGCCCATGTCGAGGCGATCCATCGCCACCTCGGCGACCGCCAATTGGCCGCGAGTGGGTTGGCTGCGCGCCTCCAGGTACACGGTGGCAGCCAGACAGGTTTGATCAGCGACTGGACGCGGAAGTAGTGCGACCATGCCGAGCAACAGGCCCAAGGTCATCGGGTCGTTCTCCTATGCAAGGCACCACATGCCGGATCAGGCCGGCACCTGGCTTGGAACACGGCGGGCCGAAACCTGCGCCGCAATCTGGATGGATGCTGGCCCGGCACCTGGAAGCGATCTCCGGCAAAGCGCCGGGGCTGGCAGGTTCCGCACTGCGCCAACATGTCGTGGCAATCGGCGTTGGTCGCCGTCTTTGCGCGCGGTGCGGACTTCCGGACCGCGCGCAAACCGGGCAATGGGTCACACCCGGCTTGCGAAGCTGCGCGAAAGGTAAGGGCGGTTCCGGCGTGGCGCAAGTGCCAGTTCGTTAAGAAATCGTTGGGCGGCCCCGATGATTTAGGCCGGGTTAGGCATCGAATGTAGATTCGACTGCGTAAATGCTCCCCAACAGAGTGATTTCCCTCGACACGCCAATCCGAAGCACGGTCAACGCTTCGAAACCGTTCTCCGCCTTGGCGATGTCGAGTACTTGCGCGACGGCGGATCCGGCAGCGTCGCGAACCTCGCCGACGGGTAGCGGCACGGATCCGCGCAACCGGCAAAGATGCCATTTGTGTCCGCCGCGGTAGTGGAGGCGGGCGACGATTTCCTGCCCTGGGTAGCAGCCTTTGTCGAACGCCACGGCGCCGAGTCGTTCGAGTCCCAACGCAGGCGGCAGGAATTCCGGCTCGCCCTCGGGCAGGGTGGGCCAGCCGCGACGGATTTCATCGAGGCGCCAGCGGCGTTGGGCGTCGGGGTCGGATAAAGCGGATGCCGAAAGCGGTGCGAGTCGGAGGCCGCGGGTCCCATGGCCGAGAACGATGACCCCGTTTTCTTGCCTTGCCACTCCGCCCGGCAGTGGATCGCTACATTGCGCGGTGAAGGACTTGGTTGCGAGGTCGACGCGCAGGCGGAACAGGTATCGCGTCAGCGCCGCGCGAATGATTTCCGCATTGCCACCGCGCAGTACGGCCAGCAGGCGGCCGTCGCCCAAGTCGGTGAGGTGCATCAGCGCACGGACCCGCCCTTGGGCGTCGAGCCATGCATTCCATTGCCAGTGCCCCGGCTGCAGCGCGTCTATGTCGCCTGAAAACTGTGCCTGCGCGAACTGTCGCGCATCGGCGCCTTCCAGCGCGAGGCAATGCACGGTGCCGATGGCAGGAAAATCGGAAGTCATGTTGGTTGTTCGAACAAGTGGCTGCGCCGATCATCTACGTTAGCAGCGGCCCGGCTGCGCACGCGCGCGTTCGGTGCGACAATCCGCATTCGATTTTCCGGATCCAAAAGCCATGACGGACAACCAAGACCAGCAGGACGCGTCGCACACGCCGGGAAAAGCCCCGGCATCCGCGCCACGCGAACGTGCGACGCCGGAAGGCGATGAACTCGATCCGACGCGCTACGGCGATTGGGAGAAGAATGGGCGCTGCATCGACTTCTAGCGCGCACAGTCATCGCGGCTCGTCGTGCCGCGCCGCAATCGGCGTCCGTTTCGCACGCGCAACGCGCAAGTGGGAATTTCGCAGTGCCATCGCGTTCGTGCGACAATAGATGGGATCATCGGCGCACGCGCCGACGTGGGGACACAGCGCCAGTCGTCATCAGGAACCGAAGGACATGCCGAATTCCCGACCAACGTCGCCGCACCTGGGCATTTACCGCTGGCGCGTCAACATGCTGCAATCAACGCTGCATAGGCTCACGGGTTTGTTCCTGTGCCTCGGCGCGCTGCTGGTGGCCTGGGGACTGGTCGCGGCGGCAACCAGCGACGCGGCCTGGAGTAGATTCGTGGCGTTCTGCGGAAGCTGGATCGGCTTGGTCCTGCTGTTCCTGTGGACATGGTCGTTGCTGTTCCATTTGGTCAATGGCATCCAGCACCTGATGCGCGATGCCGGTGTGAACTATGGACCGGCCAATCGCGACCGCACGCATGATCCGGTCTACTGGTCGGCTGGATGGGCCATCACCGCGATCAGTGTGGTGCTGACGGTGCTGGTCTGGGTATTGCTGCTGGTGCAGGCGGGCGGAGGTGCGGCATGAGCGCGTATCCGGGGCAGGAAGGGTTGCGCGACCCGCTGAAGGTGGCGCGCGGAATGGGCGCATCGCGGTCCGGGGTGCGTCCGTGGTGGTTGCAGCGCGTGACCGCGGTTGCGCTGGTACCGCTGTCGATCTGGTTCCTGTTCCTGATGGGCGGCGTGCTGCACGCCGATTACCCGACGGTGCTCGGAACCATCGCCCAGCCGGTGCACGCGATTTTCCTGATCGCGTTCGTGGTGTGTCTGTTCTGGCACGGTGCGCTCGGCCTGCAGGTGATCATCGAGGATTACGTGCATACCCGCTGGCTTGCGTTGACGCTGCAGATTGCACTGCGTTTCGGCGCGCTGCTGGGCGCACTGGCCGGCACGATGGCCATACTCGCGGTGTGGCTGACCGGCGCCAGTTATTACTGATCGAAGCGCAATGACTCAATTCTCGGAAAGGGCCACCGATGCCTGCTGAAAGTTACAAAGTCGAAACGCACCAATACGACGTGGTGGTGGTGGGGGCCGGTGGCGCCGGGTTGCGCGCCACCATGGGGCTGGCGGCCAAGGGGTTGTCGTCGGCCTGCGTGACCAAGGTGTTCCCCACGCGTTCGCATACCGTCGCGGCGCAAGGCGGCGTCGCCGCCGCGCTCGGCAACATGGGCGAAGACGATTGGCGCTATCACTTTTACGACACCGTGAAGGGCGGCGACTGGCTGGGCGACCAGGACGCGGTCGAGTACATGTGCCGCGAAGCGATCCCGGCCGTCATCGAGCTTGAACATTTCGGCGTGCCGTTCTCACGCACCAAGGAAGGCAAGATCTACCAGCGCCCGTTCGGCGGCATGACCACGCGCTATGGCGAGGGCGTCGCGCAGCGCACCTGCGCCGCGGCCGACCGCACGGGTCACGCGATCCTGCATACGCTCTACACCCAGGCGTTGAAGCATGACGCCAAATTCTTCGTCGAGTATTTCGCCACCGACCTGGTGAAGGACCCGCGCGACGGGCGCATCACCGGCGTACTTGCGATCGACTTGAACGAAGGCACGCTGCACCTGTTCCAGGGCCACGCAATCGTGCTGGCCACGGGCGGTTACGGGCGTGCGTATTTCTCCTGCACGTCCGCGCACACCTGCACCGGCGACGGCGGCGGCATGGCGCTGCGCGCGGGCCTCGCGTTGCAGGACATGGAATTCGTGCAATTCCACCCGACCGGCATCTACGGCTCGGGCTGCCTCATCACCGAAGGTTCGCGCGGCGAAGGCGGCTACCTCACCAATTCCAAGGGCGAACGTTTCATGGAACGTTACGCGCCGAATGCGAAGGACTTGGCTTCGCGCGACGTGGTCAGTCGCGCGATCACGATGGAAATCCGCGAGGGTCGGGGCGTGGGCGACCACGCCGATCACGTGTTCCTGAACCTCGCGCACCTCGGTGCCGATGTACTGCACGAACGGCTGCCTGGCATTTCCGAAACCGCGCGCATCTTCGCGGGCGTGGACGTGACCAAGGAACCGATCCCGGTGCTGCCGACCGTGCACTACAACATGGGCGGCATCCCGACCAACTACCACGGCGAAGTGGTGCAGAAGGTCGGCGATGATCCCGACGTGGTGGTGCCGGGGCTGTTCGCGATCGGCGAAGCCGCGTGCGTGTCGGTGCACGGCGCCAACCGCCTGGGTTCGAATTCGCTGCTGGACCTCGTGGTGTTCGGTCGCGCGGTCGCCAACCGCTGCGCGGAAGTCATCAAGCCGGACACGCTGCATCGCGAATTGACGGGCGATGCGCTGGAACCGGCGCTGACGCGCCTGGACAAGCTGCGCCATGCCGATGGCGGCACGCCGACGGCCGAACTGCGCCTCAAGATGCAGAAGACCATGCAGGCCGACGCGGCCGTGTTCCGCACCGCCGAGACGCTCAAGGAAGGCTGCGCGAGAATCGACGAGGTGCATGCCGGCTTCGCGGATATC
>Ga0207486_1000044_pt1 | contig 17092 bp, 14 predicted proteins | sample NitcycUWRG01A310_FD_188045 | JGI IMG/M metagenome (GOLD analysis project Ga0207486, IMG submission 188045) | Soil microbial communities from Arlington Agricultural Research Station in Wisconsin, USA - Nitrogen cycling UWRJ-G01A3-10 (SPAdes) | ecosystem: Environmental > Terrestrial > Soil >... | reverse complement strand
TTCTGGTTTTCGCCCTGCTGGAGCTGGTCCAGCAAGCCGTTCAGGTCGAGGCCCGAGCCCACTCCAAGCGCTGTGATTGACGTCATACCGGCGAACTCCTTCACCCTTTTCAGGTTGCCCGCTGCCGAAGCACCTTCTTGCGCCCTCGCCAGCGGATGACATTGTGGCCACGTTGCGGACCGGGCCAGTCGCGGAAAAGGCCGCTCCAAGCCCCTCTATTCAGCAATATCGGCCCGTGCGACCGGAGCTTTAGGTGTGCAGGACTTCAGAAACCCAGCTCGTCGAGCAGCGCGTCGACCTGGTCCTGGCTGCTGACCACGCCCTCTGCTCCGGCGTTGATCTGGGGTCCGTTGGTGAGCGCGCCCGACTCCTCCACCGCGCCGGCAAGCCAGCGCCCTTCCAGCCGGCGCCGCATCTCTTCGCGCTCGCTGCCTTCGGGCACGCTGTCCAGCAGCACCTGGAACAGTTGCCGTTCGACTTCGTGGATCACGTCCATCATCTTCTTGATGACCTGGCCCGTGAGGTCCTGGAAATCCTGCGCCAGCGTGATTTCCAGCAACTCCGCGTTGATTTTCTGCGTCACCGCGGGCACGGTCTGCAGATAGCCGCGGGTGAGCTTGACCAGGTCGCGGGCCTCGTCGAGTTCCACCGGATGCTCGAACCAGGCCTGCCACTTCGCGTCCAGCGCCTCGGCGCCACGCCCGAGCTGTTCCTGCAGTGGCTGCGCGCGATCGATCGCGTTCAGCGAGCGCTCGGCCGCCTGCTCGGTCATTTTCGCGACATAGCTCAGCCGGTCGCGCGCGTCGGGAATCGCCACCGCGGCTTTTTCGATTTCCTTGTTGAGGCCGAGTTCGCGCATGCTTTGCCGCAGCATGCGGGTGAGCTGGCCGACGCGGCGCACCAGGTCGTCGCCGTCCGCCATGCCCGGAATCTGGGCCACCTGAGCGTTGCCTTGCATAGTCGTTCCCCTGTCAGGCCGGATGCAAGCGGGTCAATGGCCCAGCTTCTCGAAAATCTTGCCGATTTTTTCTTCCAGCGTGGCGGCGGTGAACGGCTTGACGATGTAGCCGTTGGCGCCGGCCTTGGCCGCGGCGATGATGTTTTCCTTCTTCGCTTCGGCCGTGATCATCAACACGGGCGTCGAACCCAGGTTGCCGTCGGCGCGGATCCGTTTGAGCATGTCCAGCCCGTCGAGGTTGGGCATGTTCCAGTCCGAAATCACGAACTGGAAACTGCCGGACTTCAGCTTGCCCAGTGCATCCTGCCCGTCCTCCGCTTCGTCCACGTTGTTGAAGCCCAGCTCCTTGAGCAGGCTGCGGACGATGCGCCGCATCGTGGGGAAATCGTCCACCACCAGGACGTTGATGTTTTTGTCGATCATGCTTGCTCTCGCGTTTCCACCCGAGCCGAAGCGCCAGCACGGCGCCCGGACGGGGGTTCAGAACTCTTCCCAACCGTCTTCGGCCGTGACCGCCGGACGTGGGGGCTTGGTTGCACGTTGGGAATGCGGCTGGGTGGCAAGGCGCTTGACCTTCTGCGTCATCGCCGAAACATCGTTGCTGGAAGGCGTGGCGGCGGGCTTGGCCACAATTCCTTGGCGCGAAGCATCCTGCTGCTGTGTGGAACCCGGCAGGCGGAACACTGCTACCGAGGCTTCCAGGTGGCGCGCCTGTTCTTCCAGCGAGGCGGCCGCGGCGGTGATCTGCTCGACCAGTGCGGCGTTCTGCTGGGTGGCTTCGTCCATCTGGCTGACGGCCTGGTTGATCTGCTGGATGCCGCTGGATTGCTCCTGCGAAGCCGCCGAAATTTCGTCCATGATGTCGGTGACGCGCTTCACCGAGGTCACCACCTCGCGCATGGTGTGGCCAGCCTGCTCCACCAGCGCCGAACCCTCGCTGACCTGCCGGGTGGAACCTTCGATCAATCGCTTGATCTCGCGCGCGGCATCGGCGCTGCGTCCGGCGAGGTTGCGCACCTCGCCTGCGACCACCGCGAAGCCGCGGCCCTGCTCGCCGGCGCGGGCGGCTTCCACCGACGCGTTGAGCGCGAGGATGTTGGTCTGGAACGCGATCGAATCGATCATCCCGGTGATCTCGGTGACCTTCTTCGAGCTGTCGGAGATGCCGCGCATGGTGGCAATGACCTGGTCCATCACCTCGCCGCCGTGACTGGCCGTGGCCGATGCGTCGTTGGCGAGGCTGCTGGCCTGGCGCGCGTTGTCGGCATTCTGCTTCACGGTGGCGGTGATCTGATCCATGCTGGTCGCGGTTTCTTCCAGCGAGGCCGCCTGCTCTTCGGTGCGCGAAGAAAGGTTGGTGTTGCCGCGCGAGATTTCCGTCGCCCCCACATAGATAGAATTGCTGCTGCCGCGCGCCTCGCCCACCATCGTGCCGAGACTCTGCTGCATGCGGCGCATCGCGGCGAACAGCCGGCTGATTTCGTTGTCGCCCTTTACGCCAATGTGTTCGGAAAGATCGGCGCGCGCGATCGCGTCCAGCCGCTTGACGGCGCCGGTCAACGGAATCACCACCAGCCGACGCAACCCCATGTACACGGCCACCAGCAGCACGAGCGTGACCAGACCCAGGCCGATGTACACCCGCTTGAACGCGCTGTCGGTGTTTTCGAAATCCTTCACGATCCCGGTGTTGCGCATGTTGGCGTAGCCGGCCAACGCGGCAAGACTGTCGTGGAACCGACGGGCTGGCGCCACGAGTTGCTCGTCGAGCGCGTTGAACGCGTCGAGATCGCCTTTCTCGATCGCATCCTTCTGGCCCCGGATCACCTTGATCAAGTCGGCGGCGCTGACGCTGATTGCCTGGGCCAGCTTCTGCTGTTCCGGGTCCTTCTGCACGGCATCGAACTTCCGCAGCACGTCGTCCATGCCATCCAGCTTGCCGGCAACCGCGGTCAGTTCGGCGTGATCCGGCTGCCGATGGGCCCGCAAGTCGTCCCGCATGCCCGCAATCCGGGAGCGCACGTAGCTTTGCTCGTTGTTGATTTCGCTGACCAGGTTGAGCTGATCGATGTTGACGCTCTTGATCGTGAGCAGATGGCCGCCCATTTCCTGGCCCGCATGCAGGCCGAGGCCGATGGCCGTGGCGATCACCGCCGAGAAAATGACAAGCACTGCCACCATTCCCGTGTTGATCTTGATGTCGTGCATCGCTTTCATGTTCGTTTCCCGTGGAAACCGCTTGTAGTGGCGTGCGCATCCACCGCGCGCCGCCCTTGCCTACACCCGTTGTGCGCGTCCCGAGGCCGCGGCCAGCGCCATCAGCCTCGGAGCCATCTCTTCAAGCCCCAATACTTCGCTGGCGCCGCCCGCCGCGATCGCTTCGCGCGGCATGCCGAACACCAGCGACGTCGCTTGGTCCTGCGCGAGCGTGGTGGCGCCCGCGTCGCGCATCGCGCGCAGCCCGAGCGCGCCATCCTTGCCCATGCCGGTCAGCAATACGCCGATCGCATTGCGACCGGCCTGCTCCGCCGCCGAGTGGAACAACACGTCCACCGATGGTTTGTGGCGATTGACCGGCGCCCCCCGATCCAGCGCGACCACGTAATTGGCGCCGCTGCGCGCCAGCTTGAGATGCCGATCGCCGGGCGCGATATACGTGTGCCCGGGCAGGACCCGTTCGCCATCTTCCGCTTCCTTCACCGTGACCCGGCACAAGCGGTTCAGGCGCTGCGCGAACGAGAGGGTGAACCCCGCCGGCATGTGCTGCGTGATCAGGATCGCCGGACTGTTCGGCGGCAGCGGTTCGAGCACCGCACGGATTGCTTCCGGCCCGCCCGTCGACGCACCGAGGATCACCAGCTTTTCGCTGGACACCAATGGCTCGCGCAGCATCGCGCGCGGCGTGGCGATCTGCTGGCGCCGAGGCCGCGAAGCCGCCGCCGCGCGGATCTTCTGCGCGATCACGTCGCTGTAATCGAGCATGCCGCCGCGGATGCCCAGCTCGGGCTTGGCGACGAAATCCACCGCGCCGAGCTCCAGCGCGCGCAACGTCGCTTCCGAACCCGACCGCGTCATCGACGACACCATCACCACCGGCATCGGCCGCAGGCGCATCAGCCGTTCGAGGAAATCCAGCCCATCCATGCGCGGCATTTCCACGTCCAGCGTCAACACGTCCGGGTTGTGCTGCTTGATGAGGTCGCGCGCGACCAACGGGTCCGGCGCCACGGCCACCACTTCCATGTCGTCGTGCTCGTTGATGATCTGCGTCATCAGGCCGCGGATCAGCGCCGAGTCGTCGACGCAAAGCACCTTGGTTTTCTGCGTGGCCAAAATCGATTCTCCCGTCCGCCACGACGCCCTCGGCGCGGCCTGTCGAGCATGCGTCTCGTTGGATGTATCGGCGCCAAGCCAGCGCGGCTTTAGCCGACGCGATGCCGGCGGTGCACCGGCGTGTCCACAGCGTGATGCAATCGACGCTGCGGGGGCGTGCGGCCGCCCGCTTCGGACTCAGCGCAGGGTATAGACCGTCTGTCCGCGCAGCCGGAATTGGTCGCTGATGTAGGTGAAGTTTTCGGAGTGGCCGGCGAACAGCAGCGCGTCCGGCTGCATGTGCAGCACGAATCGCTTCAGGATCCTCGCCTGGGTTTCCGCGTCGAAATAAATCATCACGTTGCGGCAAAACACCGCGTCGAAGAGATCAAGCTTCGGCCAATTGCCGGCAACCAGATTCAACGGCTGGAACTTGACCCGCGCGGCCAGCTCCGGCCGCACCCGCGCATAACCCGCGCGCTGGCCGCCGCCCTTCTGGAAGAAACGCTTGCGCCGCTTCTCGTCCAGTTTCTCGACCTGGGACATCGGGTACACGCCGCCCATGGCGACTTCCAGCGCCTGGGTGTCGATGTCGGTGGCGAACACCTGCACGTCGGCCTGGTCGCCCAGCGTTTCCACCAGTTGCATCGCGATCGAATACGGTTCCTGGCCGGTCGAGGCCGCCGCGCACCAGACGCGCACGGGGCCCGTGCGCCCGGCGACGTGCCGCGCGAGCAACGGAAAATGATGTTCCTCGCGGAAGAACGAAGTGAGGTTGGTGGTCAGCGCGTTGGTGAAGGCTTCCCATTCGCCCGAACGGGGGTCATCTTCCAGTTGCGCGAGGTAATCGGAGAATCGCGTCAGGTGGTAATGTCGAACGCGGCGGCCCACGCGGCTGTAGACCATGTCGCGCTTGTGCGCGGCCAGTACGATCCCGGCGCGCCGATAGATCAAGGCGCAGATGCGTTCCAGGTCGTGGTCGTCGAATTCGAGGTCGCGCACCAGCGCGATGCTGCAGACCCGGTTGGCCGGCGCGCGCCGCGGCGCGATGCCGGCGAATGGCCGCGGTTCACGCGTGGGAAGCGCGTCCATCGCGCCACCGGCCATCGACACGACCCGCACGGGGTCGCAAGTGACATCTGCAGCTTGTCGCTGCGCAACGGGATGGTCGAAGTTCACGAGGCCCTTCACTTACGCCGCGCGGCTCTCGCCGGCTTCATCGACCAGCGCCATCTCGCGGCTGGTCAGGAGTTTTTCGATATCCACCAGGATCAACATGCGGCCGCCGAGATCGCCCAAGCCCTGGATGTAAGCCAGCGGCAAGCCCACGCCGAATTCCGGCGCCGGTTTCATTTGCTCCGGCGCCAGCGTCATCACGTCGGAAACGCGGTCGACCACGATGCCAACCACGCGCTTGCCGATGTTCACCACGATCACGACGGTGTTGGCGTCGTAGGCCGCGTTTTCCATCCGGAACTTGATGCGCAGGTCCACGATCGGCACGATCACGCCGCGCAGGTTGGCCACGCCCTTGATGAAATCCGGCGCGTTGGAGATGCGCGTCACGTGGTCGTAATCGCGGATTTCCTGCACCTTCAGGATGTCGATCGCGTATTCCTCCTCGCCCAGCGAGAACACGAGGAATTGGCGGCTGCCGGTGTCGTCGCCGGTGCGCGTCTCAATGGATGCTGCGGGATTCATGGTGGCTCGGACTCCTGTGTAAGGCGTGCATGCGCGACCCGATGGCCCGGGCATCCAACACGTCATCGGCAAACACGCCGTTTTCTTTCCGGCTGGCAGCGATCTCGCAGAGGTCGTTCACGTCGAGGATCAACGCGACGCTGCCGTCGCCCATGATGGTCGCGGCCGACACGCCGGGCACCTTGCGGTAATTGGTTTCGAGGTTCTTGACGACCACTTGTTGTTGTCCCACCAGTTCGTCGACCAGCAGCGCGTAGCGACGGCCGCGGCCCTGCACCACCACCGCGATCGCGCGGGTGGCGTCGGTGCAGGCTTCGGCGACGTCCATCGCCTCGTGCACGGCCACGATCGGCAGGTAGTCCTCGCGCACCTTCAACAGCAGGTCGCCGCCGGCGGTGCCATGCAGGTCCTCATCACGCGGTTGCAGCGATTCGATCACCGCGGTGACCGGCAGGATGAAGGTTTCGCGGCCGACCCGCACCGACATGCCGTCGAGGATCGCGAGCGTCAGCGGCAACACCACGCGGATGGTGGTGCTTTGGCCCGTGCGCGAGGCGATTTCGACGCGACCGCCCATGCCTTCGATGTTGCGTTTGACGACATCCATGCCGACGCCGCGCCCGGATACGTCGCTGACCTGCGCGGCGGTGGAGAAGCCCGGCGCGAAGATCAATTGCCAGACATCTTCGTCGCTCATCGCGTCGGACGCGTTCATGCCGCGCTCGCGCGCCTTGGCCAGGATCTTCGCGCGATTCAAGCCGGCGCCGTCGTCGCTGACCTCGATCACGATGTTGCCGCCCTGGTGTTCGGCGGAAAGCGTGATCGTGCCCGTGCGCGACTTGCCGGCGGCTTCGCGCTCGTCCGGACTCTCGACGCCGTGGTCGAGGCTGTTGCGCACGAGGTGCGTCAGCGGATCGATGATCTGCTCGGTCAGGCTCTTGTCGAGCTCCGTCGAGCGGCCTGTGGTGACCAGTTCCACGTCCTTGTGGAGTTTGGCAGCGAGATCGCGCACCAGTCGCGGGAAACGGCTGAACACGTGGTCCATCGGCACCATGCGCACCGACATCACCGCTTCCTGCAGGTCGCGCGCGTTGCGTTCCAGCAGGTTGATGCCGGCGACGAGGCTCGCGTGCGCGGGGCCGTCGAGTTTCGCGACGACCTGGTTCAACATCGACTGCGTGATGATCAGCTCACCGACCAGGTTGATGATGTGGTCGACCTTGTCGACGGGCACGCGCAGCGACGATTCGGTGTGGGTGCCCGCTGGCCGCGCCGCGGCTTTGGCGTTGGATGTTGCAGCCATGGGGGCTTCCGCCTCGACGGACGCCTGCGCTTCCACGGCCGGCTCGGACTTCGGTTCCGGTTGCGGCACGGAGCCGTCGATTCCCGACGCGGATTCCGCCACCACGGCCTCGATCTTCAACTGCTCCGGCTCGACGATGAAACACATCACCGCTTCTATGTCCGCCGCGCTCTCCGACGACACCAGCACCACTTCGTGGCGATCGCCTTCGCTGTGCCGGCTCTCGACGTGTCCAAGGTGGCCCAGTTCCTCGATCAGGAGATCGCGATCCTTGTCGTTGACGCCGAGAAGCGTCACGCGCCAGGCCGGCACATCGCGCGCCGGCGACTGCGCGCTTTGCGATTTCTTCCGCGCGGATCGCTTCGGCGACTTATCGGCCGCGGCTTTTTTCGCGGACGACTTTTTGGCGGCGGGCTTGGCCGGCTTGGCTTTGGCCTTCGCGGCGCCCGCGGTGCCGATTTCCTCGTTGGCGAGGCGTTGCAGCACGGCGCAGATGCGTTCCAGTGCCTCCGGATCGGGGGTCTGTCCCTGCCGGTAGGCGTTGAGTTGATCGTCCAGCATGTCCTTGGTTTCCAGGAAGGTATCCACGATCCCGCGGCGCAGCGCCAGTTCGCCGCGGCGCGCGGCGTCGAGCAGGTTTTCGAGCAGGTGGGTGGTGCGCTGCAGCGCTTCGAAGCCGAAGGTGCCGGCACCGCCCTTGATCGAATGCGCGGCACGGAAGATCGCGTTCAATTGCTCGGGATCGGGGTGCGCCAGATCCAGCGCCAGCAAATGCGCCTCCATGCCCTCGAGCAGTTCCCCGGCTTCCTCGAAGAACGAATCCTGGAATTCGGAAACGTCCACGTCACTTCCCCTGCTTCAGCTTCAGGGCGGGCACCGCCAGGGCGGCCCGGTTCGCGGCGGGCAGTGGATCGTCATCGTCGGGCGATACGGAATCGGCCTGTCCGCCGTGTTGCGACAACGGCGCGCCGTCGGTGATGCGTTGCGCGGCCTTGGTCGTCAGCACCAGGAGCTCGATGCGGCGATTGGCCGGGTCGCTGGGTTTGGCGCCAGCGAGCGGAATGCGATCGGCCACGCCCGTCACGGTGAGCAATTTGCTGCCGTCGAGCCCACCGGTGACCAGCTCGCGGCGCGACGCGTTGGCACGCGCGGCGGACAATTCCCAGTTGCTGTAGCCGTTTTCGCCGCTCTGGAACGGCCGATCGTCGGTGTAGCCGTAGATGCTCAACTGATTGGGCAGCTCGTTGAGAAACGGCACCATCGCGCGCAACAGGTCGCGCATGTACGGCTCCAGCTTGTCGCTGCCGAGTTCGAACATGGGTCGCCGGTCGCTGTCCACCATTTGGATGCGCAGGCCCTCCGGCGTCATCTCGAAACGCAACTGGTCGCGCACGTCGCGCAACTGCTTGTTGGCCTGCACCGCCGCCATGATGTTGTCGCGAAGGTGCCGCAGGCGCCGCCGCTGTTCGCTGGGGCGCGGCTGCGGCTGCAGATGGACGTTCGCGCGCTCGCCTTCGTTGTAGACGTGATCCGGGCCGCCGCCCGGGATCGCGCTGTCGCTGGCAGTGTCACGGTCGCCGCCGGCCACGGCCTGCGCCAGCGGCGTGCTGAAGTAATCCGCAAGCCCGCGCAATTGTTCGGGCGTGGCGGTAGCGATCACCCACAGCACCAGGAACAATGCCATCAGCGTGGTCATGAAGTCGGCCAGCGCGATCTTCCACGCGCCGCCATGGTGGTCACCCTGTCCGCTGCTCTTGCGACGGATGATGATGCGCGGGTGGCCGCCCTCTTTCATGCCGCCTCGCTCCCTTCCGGCCGCTTGCCGCGGACGTGGTTTTCCAGTTCATCGAAGCTCGGGCGCTCGGCGGAATTCAGTGCCTTGCGGCCGAACTCCAGCGCCAGTTGCGGCGCGTAGCCGTTCAGGGTCGCGAGCAGGGTGACACGGATGCATTGCAGCATCCGCACCGCCTCGCGCACCTGGCGGTCGATGCGGCTGCCGATCGGATTGACCACGCCGTAGGCAAGCAGGATGCCCATGAAGGTACCGACCAGCGCGTGCGCGATCATCTCGCCCATTTCCGTCGACCCGCCACCGGCCGACGCGAGTGCCTTCACCACGCCCATCACCGCCGCGACGATGCCGAATGCCGGCAGCGCATCGCCGACCTTGAACAGCGCATCGGCCGGCACGTGGGCGTCGTGTTCCATCGCCTCGATCTCGTGCGTCATCAGTTCGTCCAGCTCGATCGGATCGACGCTGCCGCTCGCCATCAGGCGCAGGTAATCGGTGAGGAACCCCATGATCATGGGGTCCCGGGCGATTTGCGGATGCTCGGTGAACAGCGGGCTGCTGCCCGGGTCCTCGATATCCTTTTCAATGCCCAGCATGCCCTCGCGACGCATCTTGGTGAGCAGCTTGTACTGCAGCGACATCAAGTCCATGTACAGCGCCTTGTTGTACTTCTTGGTGTGCTTGAGGCGCGAGGCGGCACGCAGCGTCGCGTTGATCGCCTTGCCGTTGTTGGCGGCGACGAATGCGCCCACCGCGGCCCCGACGATGATGAGGATTTCGGCCGGCTGGTACAGCGGTCCGAGCGCGCCGCCCGAAATGGCGTAGCCCCCGAACACGGAAAGGATGACTACGAGGAGTCCGATAAAAGTCAACACAACTGTGATCCTTCCCCACCCGGGTTTGTCTGCTGCATCTATCGGCCAATCGGCGACGAGCTTGAGCAGGCCGGCAAGCGTGACGTGCACCTCATTGGCGGCCGGAGCGATCGCGGAGGACCGCACCGTGCCTGCGTTTCATGGCCTCGCTCGTCCCCGCTTGCGCACGGCGGCACGCCGCAAATCGACCGATCCGGGATTCTTAAGAATTGTTACGACGGCAGGTGCCGCAGCCGCTGCATGCGCGATGTGCCGCGGCTCTCGTCGCAAACGCGAACGGTTCGACAAAACCACCGCGCGCGCCTAAAGCTGCGCCCGATGCGGCCGATAGCGAGTCTGACGTCGCCTTGGGCGACATGATGGTCAACGAGGATTTCATGAAGACCCTGATTGCATCGGCCCTGATGCTCATCGTGCCGCTCGGCGCCCATGCAGCCTGTTCGGCGACGGATTTTTCGGTCAAGGATTTCAGGACCGAAGTCACGGGGGGCACCATGAACCGGCACGTCGCGCTCAGCGGCGAGCTGGTGAACAGTTGTGCGGCTCCGGCCGCGGCGCAGCTCAAGGTCATCGCGAAAGACGCCAGCGGCAATGTGGTCGCCAGCAAGAGCGCGTGGCCGGCCGGCACCTCCAACATCTCGCCCGGCAAGTCGGTGAGCTTCGACCTGGGCCGCCTGATCCACTACAGCCCGGACATGCAGTCGTTCGCGATCAGCATCGTCAGCGTGCGCGCCTGGTGACGGCGGCGCCTCGTCTGCCCCGCACCCCCTGATCTCTTGGATCGCCGGCGCGCATTCGCGCCGGCCATGCGGCGCCACACTGCGGCATCGCACCGAGTTGCACCAGGCCGCGCCATGGCTGTGTGCTTCCGGTGGCGGGCATGTGGACGCGCAAAGTCTTTCCGTTCGCCCAACCTCTCCGCATCGAAGAACGGTCGGGGTGAGAGGCCTGTGTTGCGCCGATCCATCTTGCGACATGACGCGCCTTCTTCCCCGAACACTTCCGCGGAAGCGAGACAAGCGGCGCCCGACGATGTCTTCAGCGGCCACGAAAAACCGTCTCCCGCCCATCGGATGCCGATGAGCGGGAGACGGCTGGTTGAAGAACCCAACCGAGAGGCACCATGGTCCGCGCCAGGCCCCTGGCGCGCTCAGAATTCCTTCCAGGCATCGGCGTCTTCGGCCGCGACCGCACGCGGCGCGGACTTCCGCACCGCCGCAAACACGGCCTCGGTGGCGCGGCCGACATCCGGAATCTCGCATTCGCCCGCATCGCCCTCGACGTGTCCGGCCTTGCCTGCGAGCTGGAAGAAGCAGACCTGGCGGGACAGTTTCACGGCCTGATCCTGCATCGCGCGCGCAGCCACCGAGGCTTCCTCCACCAGCGAAGAGTTCTGCTGCGTCATTTCCTCGATCTGCGCGACGGCATGGCTGACCTGGTCGATGCCGACCGACTGCTCCTGGTTGGCCGACGCGATTTCGGACACGATGTCGGTGACCTTCTTGACGCTCTCGACGATTTGCGCGAGCGCCTCGCCCGACTGGTTGACCAGCGTGGAACCGGTGCGCACCTTTTCCTCGCTGTCGGCGATCAGTCGCTTGATCTCGGTTGCGGCATCGGCGCTTCGCTGCGCCAGACTGCGCACTTCGCTCGCGACCACCGCGAAACCGCGACCCTGTTCGCCCGCGCGTGCGGCTTCCACCGCCGCGTTCAGCGCCAGCAGGTTGGTCTGGAACGCGATGTCCTGGATCAGGCGCACGATGTCGCCGATCTTGCGGCTGGACGCGTCGATCTCGGCCATCGCGGCGACCGCTTCGCGCACCACTTCGCCGCCGTGTTCGGCGTGTTCGCGTGCGCCGCGCGCGAGCTGGTTCGCGTGATTGGCGTTGTCGGCATTGTGCTTGACGGTGGAGGTCATCTCCTCCATCGACGACGCGGTTTCCTCGAGGCTGGACGCCTGCTCCTGGGTGCGCTGGCTGAGGCCGTCGTTGCCGCGCGCGATCTGCTGCGCCGCGCTGCTGACCGCGTCGGAGCCCTGGCGCACCTCGTCCACGATCGAGCTGAGGCGCTCGTCCATCACACGGAATGCATCGAGCACCTGCCCGAGTTCGTCGCGCCGCGTCACCCTGATGCGATGCCCCAGCTTGCCTTCGGCGATCGCGTAAGCGACTTTGGCGAGATGTTTCAGCGTGCCGCTCAGCGAACGCACCAGCAGGGTCGAAACCAGCGTCGCAATCAGCAGCCCGATGGCAAGCGCGGCCAGCACCGCCGTGCGCACTTCCCGGTAGCGCTGCACCTGCGCCTGATAGATCTGCTTCACCGCGTCGCCTTGCACCTGGATCAGTTTGTTGAGCGCGCCGATCCGCATCATCAACTGCGGGCGCACCTGCATCTCCAGCATGTCGCCGGTGCCTTTGTCCTGCTGTCCGAGCGCGTCATAGATGTCGCCGAGGCCGCTCAGGTAATCCGCGTCCGAGGCGCGAAATTCCTGGTACCTGGCGGCGATGTCCTTGCCCATGGGAATCGCGGCGAGCTGCTTGTTGATGGCGGCGATGTCCTGCTCGATCTGCTTCGACTCGGCGATCTTCTGCTTCACCTGATCGGGATTGCCGAGCGAGCCCGCGGCTTCGCCCAGCACCGTGAAATTCAGCAGCGACTTGGAACGCAGTTCGCCCATCAACTGCACCGGCGTCATGCCTTCCTCGTAGCTGCGGCGCATGCCTTCGTTCTGCCAGGCCATCGTGCCGAGACTGACGAACGTACCCGCGATCAGCAACGACCCGAGCATCCCGAGCACGCCGATCAGGCGCGTCTTGACGGACAGATTCGACAGCTTCGCGAAAATCGCCGTGGATTGCTTCATGTGCCTTCCCCCTGTCTGACGCAGTGCGCAACTTCGCACGGCGTCCTCTCGGGCCATGCGTGTCGCGCATTGCATGCAAGTTGTCACCCGGGCCCCATTCGCGCCCGGCTTCGCAGGCCATATCGACCGCGAAGCAAAAATCTTGAGCGGATCGCGCAATGCCTCGTCCGGTGCCCATGAGATGTGCCGCCGCGCAATCCTGCGCTGCCCACGGCAACGACGATGCGGGAAGCAAGCATCAAGTGACAAGCACGCAACGACATCAAACGACGCGCCTCATTACTTGCATCAAACGCCGGCACCGGCGCCGAGCGCCAATGCGCGTTGCGATCGCGCGCGCGAGCCGGTCGGCGCGGGAAGCGCGACAAGAGTCACATTTGGCGTGCCCTAAAGAAATCTCCGCCCGCGCCGAAAAACATTCACGAAGGCTGGCGCCGAGGTCGCATCACCAACGAGTGGGCACCCGATACCGACCTTTGGCGAAGCCGCAGAGCGGCCTTCATCCAACTCCACCACGAAAGGATAATGTCATGGCAGTCATCAACACCAACATTACCGCTCTGATCGGCCAGCAAAACCTGAACCGCTCACAGGGCGCCCTGCAGACCGCGATGGAACGCCTGTCGTCCGGCCTGCGCATCAACTCCGCCGCCGACGATGCCGCCGGCCAGGCCATCGCCAACCGCATGGGTTCGCAGATCACCGGTCTGTCCCAGGCCCAGCGCAACGCCAACGACGGCATCTCGCTGTCGCAGACCGCCGAAGGCGCGCTCGGTCAAGTCAATGACAACCTGCAGCGCATCCGTCAGTTGACGGTGCAGGCCGCCAACGGCACCAACACCAGCACGGACCTGGCGTCGATCCAGAAGGAAATCACCCAGCGTCTGGACGAAATCAACCGCATTGGTACCCAGACCAGCTTCAACGGCAAGAAGGTTCTGAACATCTCCGGCAGCGCCGCCACCATCAAGATCCAGGTCGGCGCCAACGACGGCGAGACGATCAGCCTCACGCTATCCAAGGTGAGCACTTCGACCCTCTCGGTCGCCAGCTTCAGCGTCTCCACCGGCGTCGCCAGCACCGCACTGGCCACCCTGGACAGCGCGATTGCCAAGGTGGACGGCTGGCGTTCGGATCTCGGTGCGTCCCAGAACCGCTTCCAGTCGGCCATCACCAACCTCGCCGCCACCACCACCAACCTGGCGGCCGCCCAGTCCCGCATCCAGGACGCCGACTACGCGGTGGAAGTGTCCAACATGACCCGTGCGCAGATCCTGCAGCAGGCCGGCACTTCCGTGCTCGCCCAGGCCAACCAGGTCCCGCAGACGGTCCTCTCGCTGCTCCGCTAAAAACGCCCCGGGTGGGTTCTCCCCCTCCCACACGCCCATCCGGGCGTCCTCAAGGCCCCGCTCTCGCGGGGCCTTTTTTTCGCGCGTGCCCTAAAGAAATCCGGTGCGCGGCCGATGAATGTCGCGACGGATTGTTTTCGAGGTGCCGGCGTTGCAGTGGGGAGTGGATCGCAAGTTTGCGTGTGGGGGCATTGCGGCAGGACTGTTCGAACCAGCAGAAGAGGAACCCACCATGCCACCGATCGATACCATTGCGCCGCTCGCGGGCCTGCCCGACACGCCGCGCCAGCCCGCCCCACAGGGCGGCAAACCCCCGCAGCCCATCACCGGGAAGGTGTTCGCCCTGAAGGATGGCTCGGGTTACGCGGCACTCGCCAGCGACGGCAACTACTACCGCGTGGACGCCGGCAACGGACTGACGTTTTCACGCGCGGGCGGATTCGTGGATGTCGCGATGGTGGACGTGGCGCACGGTCCGGTGAGGTCCGTGAAGACCGGACCGGATCACGACGTCGACGCGGCCACCGCCGAAGCCATCGGCGCAGCGGGCGCCGATGCTTCCGACGAGGGCGTCGAGGTACGATTGTCGGGCAACGCGCCACGTGGCCTGCCGGCGCCGCATCCCGCGCTGCACGATGCTGGGCACGCGGTCGCGAGTTCGCGCACGACCCACGCGCAGATCCGGCAGCAGCCTGAGGCGGCGGTGGTTTCGCAAGCCAATCTTTCCGCACAGAGCGTGGCCGCCCTGCTCCGCTGACCGCCGCGCGGCAACGCTGCCCACTCAACCCGGGCAGCGGCCGCGTCCTTACACCTGCATGTTCATCACTTCCTTGTAGGCGTTCACGAGGCGATTGCGCACCTGCACGCCCATCTGGAACGCGAGACTCGCTTCCTGAGTGTCAATCATCACGTCGTACAACGCGACGCCCGGCTTGCCGGCCTGAAACGCTTGGGCTTCGCCGGTAGCCGCCTGCTGCATGTCGTCGATGCGGTCCAGCGACGCGCGCATGGCCTGGCCGAATCCACCGGTGCCGGAGGTGGCCGTCGCCGCCTTGGCGGGCACGCCGCCAGCCTGTGTCGCCAGCACCTTCATCTGCTGGATCACGCCCTGCATGCCGACCGGATTCATGGACCTCTCCTCATTGATGCCGAGCAAAGGCTAACAGCGGGTCGCCCGCCCCCATGTCCGCAAATGGCATCAAAACGATGGGCTTTTCTGGCGATTGGCCGGGAAGGCCCTTGCCCATAATGGCCACCGTTGTCAAAGCCCGTTCCGCAAGTCTGGGAACGGAACCGCAGACCCACGACACGTTGCCATGTCATTCGAATCGCAACCCGCATCGACGCTCACTCGTTCGCACCGCAGGCCGGGAAACCGCCAGTGAGCGGAAACGAGGCCAGCGTCGCCACCGGCGGCATGAAGAATCTGGGCCAAGGCGGCCGCGCCGTGCTCGACCGCGGCATGGCGTGGACCAAACGCAATCCGCTGATCCCGTTGCTGGTGGGCGGCGCGATGGTGGTGGCGATCATCGCCGCGCTGGTGCTGTGGGCCGGCGGCCCCGATTACCGCGTGCTGTACAGCAACTTGAGCGACAGCGATGGCGGCAAGATCATCAGCACACTGGAACAGCAGGGCATCCCGTACAAGTTCGCGCAGGGCGGCCATGCCCTGATGGTGCCGTCCGACAAGGTCTACAACCTGCGCCTGAAGCTTGCCGAACAGGGCCTGCCGCAAGCCGGGGATGTCGGCTTCGCGATCATGGACAAGCAGCCGTTCGGCATCAGCCAGTTCGCCGAACAGGTCAATTACCAGCGCGGCCTCCAGGGCGAACTGGCCAATTCGATCGAAGTGCTGGACCCGGTGCAAAGCGCGCGCGTGCACCTGGCGTTGCCCAAGGATTCACTGTTCGTGCGCGAGCGGCAGCCGGCGAAAGCCACCGTGGTGCTGACGCTGCACCCCGGCCGCGCATTGGGCGAAGGCCAGGTCAACGCGATCGTGCACATGGTGTCATCCAGCGTGCGCGACCTCGCCCCCGACAACGTCACGGTGGTCGACCAGAACGGTCATTTGCTGACGCGCAATGGCGCCGACGCCGACCTCGACGGCACCCAGCTCGATTACGTGCGCGAAGTGGAACACCGCTACCAGCAGCGCATCGAGAACATCCTGACCCCGATCCTCGGCACCGGCAACGTGCACGCGCAGGTCACCGCGCAGGTCGATTTCAGCCGCCGCGAGGAAACCGACGAGCACTACGGCCCGAACCAGGGCAACAGCCCCGCCGCGGTGCGCAGCCATCAGGTGGATTTCACGCGCACGGACGGCCAGGGTGGCCCGGGCGGCATTCCCGGTGCACTCACCAACACCCCGCCCGGCTCGGCAGCATCGCCGATCAACAATCCGCCCGGCAGCGCCGCCTCCAGCGGCGCGCCCGCCGGCAAGGCCACCGCCAGCAGCGATGCCGATCCGCAAAGCAACGACCTGCATCGCGAAAGCACCACCAACTACGAAGTCGATCGCAACATCACCCACACCCAGCACAACCTTGGCGCAGTGCAGCGGCTGTCGGTTGCCGTGGTGGTGAATTACCGCGACGAGCAACAGAAGGACGGCAGCACCAAGCCCGTCGCGCTGGACCCGACCACGATGAAACAGATCGACGACCTGACCCGCGAAGCGATGGGCTTCTCGCAGCAGCGTGGCGACACGCTGGCGGTGGTCAACAGCGCCTTCAGCGCCTCGGTCAACGCGTCCGACCAGGAGACGTGGTGGAAGCAGTTCGACTGGTTCAGCCTGCTCGGCACGCTCGGCCGCTACCTGCTGGTGCTGATCGCCGCGATCGTGCTGTACCGGATGGTGGTGAAGCCGTTGCGGCAGCGCTGGCTGGCCGGCGCGCCGGCGACGCCGGCCGGAAAGCCCGGCGCGGGCGCGGAAGCGG
>Ga0207486_1000040_pt1 | contig 17556 bp, 15 predicted proteins | sample NitcycUWRG01A310_FD_188045 | JGI IMG/M metagenome (GOLD analysis project Ga0207486, IMG submission 188045) | Soil microbial communities from Arlington Agricultural Research Station in Wisconsin, USA - Nitrogen cycling UWRJ-G01A3-10 (SPAdes) | ecosystem: Environmental > Terrestrial > Soil >... | reverse complement strand
CCCGCCTTGCGGCGGGTTCGGGTTTCTTGAGCTGGATTCCGGATCGCGGCTGCGCCGCGTCCGGAATGACGCGAGGGCAAGAGCGTTCGCACAAAATGCGAACGCGCCAGCGCGTCACTTGATCTTGCCTTCCTTGTAGATCACGTGCTTGCGAACGACGGGGTCGTATTTCTTGACCTCCATCTTGTCCGGGGTGTTCTTCTTGTTCTTCTCGGTGGTGTAGAAGTGGCCGGTACCGGCCGAGGAAACCAGGCGGATCTTGTCGCGTTTGCTTGCCATGGGAGTTCTCCTTAGACCTTTTGCCCGTTCTTGCGCAGGTCCGCGAGCACGGCGTCGATGCCGTTCTTGTCGATGGTGCGCAGGGCCTTGCCGGACACGCGCAGTTTCACCCAGCGGTTCTCGCTTGCGACCCAGAACTTGCGTTCGTGCAGGTTGGGCAGCCAGCGGCGGCGGGTCTTGTTGTTGGCGTGCGAGACGTTGTTGCCGGTGCTCACACCTTTACCGGTGACCTGGCATACGCGTGCCATGGCATTCTCCTCATGGTGATCCGCGTGGCCCGCGGAAGTTCGGCCCGGCTGGATTTCACGCGATGCGCCGGAGTTGCCGCGTCGATCCCGCGTCGCGTCGCGGAATGCCCGGAAAGCCGGGCCGGCTGGAAGTCAGCCGCTTAATGTAGCAGGCGGCAGGCTGCCGGGCAATCCGAACGTGCATGAACCCGCATGGTGTGGGACAATCCCGGTCTTTGACCCTTCCCCAGCGGAGCTTGCAAGAACATGGCAGAAGAGACCCCGGCCGCGAGCAACGGCCAAGCCGCCCCCCAGATGCAGATGGCGCTGCAGAAGATCTACGCGCGCGACGTCTCGTTCGAGGTTCCGAATGCGCCCAAGGTGTTTCAGGAAGAGGGCCAGCCGCAGGTCCAGTTGAACCTGAGCCACAAGGCCACGCCGCTGGAAGGCGACAGCTACGAAGTGGTGCTGACCCTCACGGTCACCTGCACCCTGAACGAGCGCACCGCGTACCTCGCGGAAGTGCACCAGGCCGGCGTGTTCTCGTTCACGGGCTTCGATCAGCAGAACCTGTCGGTGGTGCTGGCCACGTATTGCCCGAACGTGCTGTTCCCGTTCGCGCGTCAGGTCATATCCGATCTGGTCCTGAACGGCGGGTTCCCGCCGCTGTTGCTGCAGCCGATCAACTTCGACGCCCTGTATGCCGAACAGCAGCGTCAGCAGCAAGGGCAAATCGGCCAGGGCGACGCCAAGCCCGCCTTGAACGCCTGACGCCATGTCTCGCGCGACGGTTGCCGTTCTCGGCGCCGGTTCGTGGGGCACTGCGCTGGCCGCACTGCTGTGCGGCAATGGCATCGCGACCCGCCTGTGGGGCCGCGATGCCGACGCCTTGGCCCGCATCGCCGCCCGCCACCGCAATCAGCAGTATCTACCGGATCTCGAACTGCCGCCGGAGCTGGCCTGCGTGCCGGATCTGGCGGAAGCGCTGCGCGGCGTGGATGTCGCGCTGGTCGCGGTGCCGAGCCACGCTTTCCGGCAAATGCTGCTCGATGCCGCGCCGTTGCTGCCCGCCGGTGCCGGCTACGCGTGGGCGACCAAGGGATTCGAGCCGGGCACCGGGCGTTTCCTGCACGAACTGGTAACCGAGCGCATGCCGGGTACGCCGGCCGCGGTCGTCACCGGGCCGTCGTTCGCGCGCGAGGTCGCCGCCGGCATGCCCACCGCCGTGACCGTGCATTCCGGCGACGATGCGTTCGCGCACCGCGTGGCGGAGATGCTGCACGGCAATGGCTTCCGCGCCTACACCGGCAATGACATGTTGGGTGCGGAACTCGGCGGTGCGATGAAGAACGTGCTGGCGGTGGCCACCGGCGTCGCCGATGGCATGCAGCTTGGCTTGAACGCGCGCGCGGGCCTGATCACCCGCGGCATGAACGAAATGCTGCGCCTCGGCCACGCGCTGGGCGCCGAGGCCCAGACACTGATGGGACTGGCCGGCTTGGGCGACCTGGTGCTCACCTGCACGGGTGACCTTTCCCGCAATCACCGGTTCGGTTTCGCGCTCGGTCGCGGCGTGCCGCTCAAGCAGGCGCTGGCCGACATCGGGCAAGTGGTCGAAGGCGCGGTCACCGCCGACGAGGTCATGCGGCTGGCCACGCGGCACGATCTCGATCTGCCGATCTCGCAGCACGTGCAAGCCGTCCTGCGTGGCGAGATGACCCCCACCGATGCCCTGCATTCGCTGCTGGCGCGCGAACGCAAGCCCGAATATCCGGAAAACCTGTTTCACTGAATCGGGAATAGCAAACTCCGTTCGAAGCCGCTTTTGGTGAGAAGTCAGGCCATGGAAGGCCGTTCTGGACTTCAGGCCGCGAAGCAGCGCAGTTCGCTTGCCGTTGAACGGAGCAGCGTTCAAGGACGAACGCAAAAACACGTAAAAGTCAGGCCGAGGAAGGCCGTTCTGGACTTTCAGATCGCCGGCCGGATGCTTGGCGGAATCGAACGGAGCAGCATTCATGGATGAACGCAAAAAACATGCGCTATGCTTGACCCTTTTGAGCGCCGGAAGCATCGCGCATGCAACACCGCAGCAACCAGGGTGAAGCGCCCGTCGGGCGCGCTGCAGGCAAATCCGCGGGAGGGATAGCGTTGCCCGCGGAATGGACGCGTCTGTTCGCGGCAGCGGGTGGCGAAGCGGGCGCGAGTCAGGCGCCCACGCTCGGTTTTCTGCTGGAACTGCTGCAGGACGAGCCGGCGGTGTCGCGGATCGAGATCGCGCCGGTGTTGCTGGAGACCGTCGCCAAGGGGCGGCTCGGCCGCGCGGTGCCGCTGGATCCGAAACAGCTTCTGAGCGCCGGCTTGCCGGACGCCGAAACCCGCCTCGCGGCGAGCGTGCTGGGCTTGCCGCAAACCCAGCGCAAGGGCCGCACCTACGCCCAACTTTCAGGTGTGTTCGGCGACGCGCTGCTTGGCGAAATCCTGAACGCCGCGCCCAGCCTGCTCGGCGGAGTTGCCGGCTTGCGCCTGTCGCTCGGCAAGCCGCGTCCGCTGGATTGGGATTGGCAATTGGAGCGCGACGGCCGCCAGAAGCTGCTGCCGAAATTGCCCGCGCACCAGCGGCTGATCCGGGTCGGCGGTTTGTGGTATCTCGACCCGGAACGCGCCGAACTGGGGCCCTTGGATGGCGATGCCGCCGAGGTTGCGCTGATCGGGGCGCCGCCGCTCGCGCCCGAATATGCCGAGGCCTTGTCGGAACGGGTGGCTGCCTCGCCGTGGGCCGCGCGCATCCCCGCGCCGCAGGCCTTCGACGCGGTGCAGCGCGCCGATTTCGCGCCCAAACCAGTGATGATTTTCCAGGCGCTGACGCGGCACGCGCGGATTGGCGCCGGCACGCCGCCACTCGCGTACGCGAGGCTGGCGTTCGATTACGGTGGCGAGCGCCTGCCGGGACGCGGCGGCGAAGCCACGGTACGGCGCGTGCGCAACGGCAAATTGGTGGAAATCATCCGCAAGCGCGCCGAGGAGCTGGCGCGCATGGAACGGCTGGAAGCCTTCGGCCTCGCGCCCGCGGTCGATTGCGAAGGCCTGCCGTGGGACATGGCCGATGCGCTGGCGGAGGATGCCTGGGTCTTCCCCGGCAAGGGCTACGCGGGCGCACTGGAAGTGAACACGCCGGCGCGCTGGCTTGGTTTGCGCGAGAAGCTGGAACACGACGATTTCGTCGTCGAGTACGCGTCCAGTTTCCCGTTCGAAGTGCTGGAAGGTCCGCCGCGCTGGTACGGCGTTGCGCATGCGGACGAGGGCGGCGAGGCCTTCGAGTTCGAGATGGGCATCGAAGTCGAGGGCAAACGGGTCAACCTGCTGCCGACCGTGGCGCGCGCGTTGTCGGAACACACGTTGTCCTTGACCGCGCCGGAAAACGAAACGGAGGATGCGGTGTGGTACGCGCCGGTGGATGACCGCCGCCGCGTCGCGGTGCCGCTCGCGACCTTGCGTGAATTGCTGGCGCCGCTCGCGGAATATCTGGCACATCCGCGTGACAAGTTGCGCCTGCCGCGGGTGCAGGCCGGCCGGCTGGAAGAATTCGAAAACGCGCTGCCCAGGAACGGCAAACTGGATGCGCCGAGCGACTTGACCGGCTTCACCACGCGTTTGCGCGAGGCTGCCGAACACGCCTCCGACGCCGTGCCCGAAGGACTGGTGGGCGAGTTGCGTCCATACCAGCGCGAAGGCCTGCGCTGGTTGAATGCCTTGGCGGCTGCCGGGTTGGGCGGTGTGTTGGCCGATGACATGGGGCTCGGCAAGACCGTGCAACTGCTCGCGCACGTCCTGGCGCTCAAGCAAAACTCGGCACTCTCGCAGCCCGCGTTGATCGTCGCCCCGACCAGCCTGATTCCGAACTGGCAGGCCGAAACCGCGCGCTTCGCACCGTCGCTGAAGGTGTTGACGCTGCACGGGCCCGAGCGCGTCAAGAGTTTTGATCGCCTCGCCGGCCACGACGTGATCCTCACGAGTTACGCGCTGCTGCCGCGCGACCTTTCCGTGCTGCGCGAGCAGCCGTTCGCGCTGGTGGTGCTGGACGAGGCGCAGCAGGTGAAGAACCCGCGCACGCAGGCGCGGCGGGCCTTGCTGTCGATCGCATCGAAGCGCCGCGTGTGCATGACCGGCACGCCGCTGGAAAATCACCTCGGCGAACTGTGGTCGCAAGTCGACCTTGCGGTGCCAGGCCTGCTGGGCGACGAGGGTTCATTCCGCCGCCACTACCGCATTCCCATCGAACGCCAGGCCGACGCCGATTGCCAGGCGCGCCTCAACCACCGGATCGCGCCCTTCATCCTGCGCCGCACCAAGACGCAGGTCGCCAGGGAACTGCCGGAAAAGACCGAGATCGCGCGGCGCGTGGTGCTGTCGGGCAAGCAGCGCGAACTGTACGACGCGCTGCGCGTCAGCTTGGGCGACGAAGTGCGCGAAGTGGTTCGCCAGCGCGGCCTGGAACACAGCGGCATCATCGTGCTGGATGCGCTGCTGAAGCTGCGCCAGACCTGCTGCGATCCGCGCCTCGTCAAACTCGAATCCGCGCGCGGCGTGCGCGAATCGGCCAAGCTGGAATTGCTGATGGACATGCTGCCCGACCTTTTGAGCGAAGGCCGGCGCGTGCTGCTGTTTTCGCAGTTCACCGAGATGCTGGCGCTGATCGCGCGCGAATTGAACCGCCGCCATCTGCACTACGTCACGTTGACAGGTGACACCCGCGATCGCGCCGAACCCGTGCGCAAGTTCCAGGACGGCGAGGTGCCGCTGTTCCTGTTGTCGCTGAAGGCCGGCGGCGTGGGGCTGAACCTCACCGCGGCCGACACCGTGATCCACTACGACCCGTGGTGGAACCCTGCCGCGGAAACCCAGGCCGCTGACCGCGCGCACCGGATCGGCCAGGACAAGCCGGTGTTCGTGTATCGCCTGATCTGCGCGGACACGGTAGAGGAACGGATCGAGGATCTGAAGGCACGCAAGGCCGAACTCGCGCAAGCGGTGCTGGAAGGCGGCGGCACCCGCGACAAGCTGAGGTTCGACGAGACCGATCTGGACGCGCTGTTCGCCGCGGAATAGTCATTGCGCAGATTGAAGTTCTGCTGCTGCTCGTCATCCGGAAGACTCGCGCCATCCACGGCGCTCCCGCTAGGCGTCGCTTCGGCGTTCGCGTTTGCGATCCTGCGAACGCAGTCGCGAAGCGATATCCGGACTGCGCAGGCAGGAGCCCGGGAACATCGGCGCAGCCGATGGCCCGAAGGGCAAGCCGCAGGATGCGGCGCGTCGCCCAGCGACTTTTAATTTCAACGCGTTGCGCAAGGTCACTGGGTCCCGGCTTTGGCCGGGATGACGGGTGATGGGGTTGACCAAGGGCGCCCTGGCGGGGCCGGATGATTCAATGTTCGATCCGTTTCAGGAATACCCGCATTTCCTTCGCGGCCTGCACGTCGCCGCGCGCTTGCGCAACCGCGAGACCCCGCTGCCACGCGGCGGCGGCTGCCGCCGTGTCGCCCGATTGCAGGCACGCCTTGCCCAGCAGCTTCCACGCGGCCGAATAATCCGAATTGAATTCGACGGCCGCGCGCAGTTGCACGATCGCGGCGGTCGGGTCGCCCGCCTCCAGCAACGCCGCGCCAAGCGAATGGCGCAACAGTGCGCCGTCACGCGGACCGCCGAGTTGCGCGCGCAGTGCTCCGATGCGGCGTTTGGCCTCGGTGTGTGTCAACCTGGCTGGCCGTTTGTCATTCGCGCCGAGCGTAGCGAGCACGGCGGGCGAAGTCGAAGCGGCGTTCCCGGGGCACCTCGTGCCGGGGCGAACGGGAACGGCACTTCAATGCACTTGCGCGTATCGCCAGTAGTTCGCTGTCGGCAACAGCACCGTCGGCGCGGCTTGTTCCGGCGGTTGCTGACCACGCCGCAGCACCGCCAGCGTCGGCGCGTCCCAGATCACCATCCAGGTGCCTCGGTACGGTTGCACCAGGCGTGCATAGCGCAAGTCGTTGGCGTCGAGCTGTTCCGGATACTCGACCACCAGTCCGTGCGGATGCGCCGCGGCCCAATCCTGCAGGAATTGGCCTTCGTACAGCCTGTCGACCGGCTTGGTCATCCTGCCCATGAATTCGAACTGGCCGTCGTAGTCGCCAAGGTTGCCGATCGCGTGGCCCGCGGCTTCGGCGTGCGCCAGCAGCTTCGAAGCCGGCCGCATGTCGAAGGCGGGATACAGCGCCAACGCAAACAATCCGTACGCGCCGGCGGTGCCGATCAGGCTGGCGGTGGCAATGCGGCGCAGCTTGCCGCGCCCCGGCAACAGCACGAAGACCCCAATCAACAGATACAGCACGCCGAAAGGCGCGCTGACGGTTGCGAGATCGCGCACCCAGTGGCCGTGCAACCGGGCCATCCCGACCAGCGGCAGCGCAAACAGCAACGCCGCGAGCGCGAATGATCCGATGGCCAGCGGCCACGCACCCAGCCATGCGCTGTGCGCGAGCCGGCCCTCGCGCGCCCGCAATATGGCGATCGCCGCTGCCATCAGGATCGCCGCGGCCGGCAGTTCCGGTACCAGGTAATAGCTCTGTTTGCCGCTGAAGGCGCTGAAGATCACGCATGCGCCAACCAGCCAGGCCAGCGCCATCCGGAATCCGGGCGACCAAGGCCTGCGCAACGTCGCGAAGGCGGCCCACATGCGCGGCCACAGCACGAACGGAAACAGCAGCACCGCCAGCCACGGCACATACCACCAGAACGGCCGCTGGTGGATGAACGCATTCACCACGCGTCCGCCGGTCTGCTTGTAGAGCAGGTTGTGCGTGTAGCTCCCACCGCTCAACTGGATGGCGGGCGCCACCCACGCAGCGAGCATGAGGCCGCCGCCGATCACCGCGGCGAATCCGACGCCGTACCAGCGCACCCGATGCTCGCGCGCGTACGCGCTCCACCACGGACCCAGCAGCCACACCGGCAGCGTGTGCACCAGCATCACCGGGCCCTTGGTCAAAAGTCCGAGTCCGATGCAGATCGCGAATCCGATCCAGCGCGGCTTGGCGCGACGCGGACCCGTGACAAGGCACAACATCGCGCCCAGCACCCACACCGCCAGCAGACCGTCGTACATGATCTGCAGGCCGTACAGGAGCCCATACGGAAACGCCAGCAACAGCCACGGCGTGGAGCGCGCGACCCATGCCCGCTCCGGAAACAGGCGCCGCGCCAGTTCCTGCGCCAGGATCAGTTGCGAGGCGCCAATCAGCACCATCAGCACGCGCGGCCAGACATCGTTGACGCCGAACGCGGCCCAGCCGGCATGGATCAGCCAGAACAGCAGCGGTGCCTTTTCCGAATACGGCGCTCCATTGATGTGCGGCACCCAGAACTGGTGGTGCGTCCACATGTCCCACGCGACCGCCAGCGCACGGGTGGAATGCAGCGGAATCGGCGGCTGCATGAAAATCGTGATCAGCGCCACCAGCAGGTACAACGGCAGCCACCACAGGAGGGCGCGCAGGCGTTCGGTGAGGGCGTAGGAAGCGTCAGTCACTTGAAGGGTCTTTTGACGCTATGCCAAGCGGCCGCGCCATCGGCCATTTGTCCGCAGGGCCAGGAAGAGGGAAAGATGTATGTCGATACATGGGCGAGCGATGATGCAGCCATGTGGGCAAAGGGTCCCGGCCCGAAGGGTTGCTCCGCAGCGGCCGCCATCGTTGCGTGCGCGCCTTGACCGCAGAACCCCTCTGGCGCTGAGGTGCGCGCCTCGTCTGGCAACCGCTGCGGAAGCAACGCGGCTCGCTTGGCATAGCGTCGATAGGCCCTTGGATGCGCCGTGGTGCGCGCGAGTGTAATGGATGCCCCGACGAATCAGGCGTGCGCGGGTTCGCGCAAAGGCAAGGTGCGCCACGCCGCGATCACCTCGTCCGGCGTGATCTGGTCCACGCGGTTGCGTTGCGGCAATCCGCCGAGCGCGACCACGGCGCTGCCGGTTGGGCTGCGCGGCAGCCACAACGACGACGGTTGCGCACCATACAGCACGACCATTGGACAGCCCAGTGCAGCCGCGGCCTGCGCGGGACCGGTATCGATCGAAATCATCGCGGCGGCGTACTCGCACAACGCCAGTAGGCGCCGCAGCGGCAATTCATCGCCGGCCGCCAAGACGCGATCGGAATTCGCGGCGCCGGCAATCTGGCGCAGCAGCGCAGCTTCGGGCGGCGCGCCACACAGGATGATCTTCGCATGCGGACGCCGCGCGATCACGGCGCGGATCACCGCCACCCAGTTGGCCAGTGGCCACTGCTTGTCGTCACCGAATTGTCCGGCGCGCCCCCGCTTCAAGGTGCGCTTGTTGCCCGGTTGCAGCAGCACCAGCGGTGCGTCGTCGAAGCCGCTTCCGCGCAGCCATTGCTGGAGGTCGGCGTGATCGGCGGGGTAGACCGGCAGGCAAGGTGCGTCGGGCGCGTCGGCCTGCGGCGCATCGGCGAAGGCGGCCGGCGTCATCGCACCGAAACGTTGCCAACGGTCGATCCAGTGTTCGCCTTCGCGCAACATGCAGTCCGGATTGGCGAACACGCAATGGTCGTCGGAAATACGCGCGCGCTGCAGCAACCAGCGGATCTTGTCGATCGACCAGTCGTCGCATGCGTACACCGGGCCGGGCGGTTGCGCGCGCAACAGTGCGACCAGTTCGCGCTGCCCCGGATCCAGCCAGTAGGGACGCTTGCGGCTGGCAAGCTTGAGCGTTGCACCCGCATCCGGATGGCCCGCGAACAAAGGCTCCAGCCAGCCGCCCGAACCCAGCACGCGACAGGGCTGTCCGTACCTGCGATGCAGCAGCCGCAACAGCGGCGTCAGCAACACCATGTCACCAAAAGCGCCGAAGCGGATCACGAGAGGCGGGGCGAGGATGGGCGGCATGCCTGGGGCGCAGACGAGTGACGTGCAGTCGTCAGCGGGTGCTTTCGACTCACGCATTGCAGGAAAAAGACGCCATCATCGCGGTGTCGCCGTCGTCACTGCACCGTCCCGGTGGCGACGCAGCCACACGGCAAAGCAGCAGCCGAGCAACAGTTCCAGTGGCGCGCGCAAATAGTCGAAGCGCCAAGTCAGGTAATCGAAAAGATTGACGATCAACATGATTCCCAGGCACCCGAGCAACGCCCAATACAGCACGCAGCCGGCGTTCCCTGCACGCCGCGCCAGCCACGGTTCGCGCACCAGCATCGCGAAGGTGGCCAGCAACAGCCCCGCACCCACGAGTCCCAAGCCGACGACCGCCTGCAGATAGCCGTCGTGCAGGTGCGGAGGCACATAGCTGCCCATATGGATGCCGCTGGCGGCGATCATGGGTTGGATACTGCGCAGGCCGATGCCCCACAACGGATGCGTCAGCCACGCGTGCCAGCCGAGTGCAGCCAATTGCACACGCACGGTGACGGAACTGGATGGCAGGTCGGCCAATTCGCCGTTCGCCAGCGCCGCCGCAATCGCTTCGCTGCCGGCCAGTCGGTGCGCCACCAACGCGTAGCCGGCGACCAGTGCGGCGATCACCGCGAGCAGTGCCAGGCCCAGCACGATGACCGCCGGTCGGCGCCACTCGCGATGGACATCGCGCAGGCAAGCGAACGAGGCGAGGGGCACTACCGCCGCCGCCGCCAACCAGGCTCCGCGCGACTGCGCATACAGCAGGCAAGCCAACAACGGCACGCCCGCCAGCACCAGCATGATTGCGAAGCCGGCCCGCGCGCGGCCGCGAGGGCGCGGTGGTCGTGACAGCATGTACAGGGACAGCAGCAGCAGGCCCATCGCCGCGTATTCCCCCACGATGTTCTCGGCATAGCCGAGGCGCAAGCGCAGCGCGCCGGTGACGATCGCATCGATGCGGGGCCACGGCGTACACACCAGCGCGGCAACGACGAAGCCCGCCACCATCAAGCCCAGCAACAGCGGTATTCGGCGCGGCCGCTCCGCCAGCCACGCGCCGATCGCGCACGCCAGCACGCCGACCCGGATCGGTTCGGCGTTGTAGGACAGGTGCTTGCCGAAGGACAACCCCGGCGTCAGTCGGGCGACGTGTGCGGCTTGCAACACGGCGTAGACGACGAAGGCCAGCACCAGCCACGGCAGTGGATGCCGGGCCAGCTCGCGCCAGCGTTTTCCGCCTGCCACCACCAGTATCAGCAGCGCTGCAGCACCGCCGTATTCCGGCCGCAGCCACTTCCCGAAATGGGTCATCGCGAAGAACGCCTGGAAGGCCAGCGCCGCCCAGGCCAGCCGCACCAGCCACGGTTCACGGGATGTCGCGATGTCGCTCAATGCAACGTCGCGTCCAGCGCCTCGCCCACCCGCCGCACAAACGTGTTGCGGTTCTGAATGAACCAGGCGCGGGCACGCTCACCCAATCCGCGCAGCTCGTCGTCACCGAGGCTCAGCGCGTGCTCGATGGTTTGTTCCAGCGCGTGTTCGTCGAAATAGAAGGTCTTGGCCAGTGCCATGTTGCCGGTATCCGCGTACGGCACCAGGATGCCGCGCTCCGGCGTGACCAGTTCGTTCATGGGCGGCGCATCCACCGTCACCGTGACCGCGCCAACGCCCAGCGCCTCAACGAGATAATGCCCCCAGCCATCGGTCTCCGACAGGCACAGATGGAAGGCGTGGCTGTTCTGCAGCCGTTTCAACTCGGCGTAGTGCGCGGGGTTGGACGCGTCGAGGTAGCCCAGTCGATGCACGATGTTCGGCGCGGACGGGCCGGGGTGCGCCTCGCGCGGGTGCTGCAGGACGGTCAACGTGGGCCACTCGGGGTGCCGCCGCCAGAGCGCCATCAGCCGGTCGGTGCCCTTGATGCGGCTGCCGCCGGCAAGATGGAAGAACTTGCGCTCGCGGGGAACGGCGGGGTCGTAACGATCGTCGCTGTGGAAACCGACCCAACTGGTCGGTTGACCGAGCCGGGTGAATATCAACGCAGTGTTGTGGGTCTTGGCCCAGATGCGATCGATCGAGCCCACGAACTGCTGGTCCCGGCGATCGAACCACTCGGGGTTCGGCAGCGCGACATTGCAGCGCGAACGTACCAGCTCACTCGGCCACAGGTGTTCGAACATGATGTTGAGATCGAACACCTGCGACGAATGCCACGGACGGCGCAATCCGGACCACGCCTGCTGCGCGCGTACATAGGGCCGCATCCATTTGCGACGGCGCCGGTGCTCCTGCTTCCAGCCGAGCGCCGTCAGCGTGACCTCGCAATCGTTGAGCCGCAAAGCCTCGGCGAGCAGCCGGGAATCGCGGGACAGCCCGAAGCCGTTGTCCCAGAAAACCAGATTGACGGTAGTCATGCGCGCTGTTCCTTCTACGCGTGCACAGTGGCCGATCCACACCGGCCTCCCATGGGCAGGACAACGATGATATCGGAACGCCGGCCAGGGGTCTGAATGTCGGCGGCAGTTGCGGGTTGCGGTGGTCGCGCTCGAAGCGCTCGCGAAGACGCGGATCGCGGCGCTCGGCTACCCTCTTGCGCTGGTACCGTCGTCTTCGAGGCTCGCACGTCCCATGCCGCCCACCAACGCGCCGCGGCTCAGCGCCTGCGTGATCACCTTCAACGAAGCCGATCGCATCCCGGCGTGCATCGAGTCGCTGGCGTTCTGCGATGAAGTGGTGGTGGTCGACTCGGGTTCCACTGACGGCACCCGCGAGATTGCCGCCGCCCGTGGCGCGCGCGTCATCGAGCACGCGTTCGAGGGGTTTCGTGCGCAAAAGGATTTCGCGGTGGGGCAGGCGCGCCATGCATGGGTGCTCTGCCTCGACGCCGACGAACGCGTCACGCCCACGTTGCGCGCATCCATCGAAGCGGCGCGCGACGCGGGGTTCGTCGACGCCGCCGGCTTCCGCTTCGCGCGCAGCACCGCCTATTTCGGCGCATTCCTGCGGCACGGCAACGCCTATCCCGACCGCGTGCTGCGGCTGTTCGACCGCCGCCGCGGCGGCTGGCGGGCGGGTCGTGAAATCCACGAGCATGCCGTGGTCGATGGCGACGTGGCCACGCTCGCCGGTGACCTGGAACACGTCGCCTACCGTTCACTGGACGACCAGCTCGCGCGCTATCGCCGTTACGCCGCGATGATGGCCACCCACATGCACGCGAGCGGCCGGCGCGCACGTCTGCACCACCTCGTCGTGAATCCCGCGTGGCGATTCCTGCGCGGATACGTGTTGCGCGCGGGATTCCTCGATGGCTGGCGCGGTTTCCTGTTCGCGTGCATGGAAGCCGATTACGTGCGCGAAAAGTTCGCGCGGCTGTGGCTGCTGCAGCACGCGGACGCTGGGTCGTAGTCGCGGAATGGGATGGCGACTGGCAAAATGACGGGTCACGTCGCGCCGGCCATGGCGCCGCGAACGGCAGGATTCCACGAAGCGAGGCACCATGAAAACCGCATTGATAACCGGGGTGTCCGGGCAGGACGGCGCCTATCTGACCAGGCTGTTGCTGGAAAAGGGCTACAAGGTGTACGGCGCGTACCGGCGCACCAGTTCGGTGAACTTCTGGCGGATGCAGGATCTCGGTGTTGCCGGGCACCCGAACCTGGAATTGGTCGAATACGATTTGACCGATCCCGGTTGCAGCCTGCGCCTGATCGAGAAGGCCCAGCCGGACGAGGTCTACAACCTCGCCGCGCAAAGCTTCGTCGGGGTATCGTTCGAGCAACCGATCACGACCGCCGAGATCACCGGCCTCGGGGCGTTGCACCTGCTGGATGCAATCCGCACGGTAAAGCCGGACACGCGCTTCTATCAGGCATCCACTTCGGAGATGTTCGGCAAGGCGCAGGCGGTGCCGCAGAACGAGCACACGATGTTCTGGCCGCGCAGTCCCTATGGCGTAGCCAAGCTGTTCGCGCACTGGAGCACCGTGAACTACCGCGAATCCTTCGGGATCTTCGGCGCCAGCGGGATCCTGTTCAACCACGAATCGCCGCTGCGCGGACGCGAGTTCGTGACCCGCAAGATCACCGACGCGGTGGCGCGGATCAAACTCGGGAAACAGGAACGGCTGGAACTCGGCAACCTGGACGCCAAGCGCGACTGGGGTTATGCCGCGGAATACGTCGAAGGCATGTGGCGAATGCTGCAGGCCGACAAGCCGGACACCTTCGTGCTGGCGACCGGGCGTACCGAAACCGTGCGCGACTTCGCGGCGCTGGCCTTCAAGGCCGCGGGCATCGGCATCGAGTGGCGCGGCAAGGAGCAGGCCGAAACCGGTATCCGCACCGACACCGGCAAGGAAGTCGTCGGGATCAACCCGAAGTTCTATCGTCCTGCGGAAGTCGAAATGCTGATCGGCGATGCCGCGCACGCGCGCGACGTGCTGGGTTGGCAGGCGAAGACTTCGCTCGAAGAGCTGTGCCGGATGATGGTGGAAGCCGATCTCAAGCGAGTCGAACGTGGCGTCTCGTTCTGAGGGAAGGGGGTCACAAGTATCCGCATGATCACGGATTTCATCTGATGACCCACGTCCACCACCCCCATCCGGCCCGTGCCGCGCGTGGCTCGGATCACCCCCTTGATCCACGGGGGAAACCGCGCGCGCTGCTGACGGGTTGTCACGGGTTCACCGGCCGCTACGTCGCGGCCGAACTCGAAGCGGCCGGCTACGAAGTCGTCGGGTTGGCGCACGATGGCGATCCTCCCCGCGAGGGCGTGCTGCGCGCGAACCTGCTGGATCGCGCAGCGGTTGGTCGCGCGGTGTCGAAGGCGCGCGCGGACGTGGCGCTGCATCTGGCGGCCATTTCGTTCGTGGCGCACGGCGACGCGGATGAAATCTACCGCACCAATGTGGTCGGGACGCGCAACCTGCTGGACGCGCTGGCGGCGGCCGACGTGAAGCCGCAACGCGTGGTGTTGGCCAGCAGCGCCAACATCTACGGCAATGCCGCGGTCGATCCCATCGTTGAAAACACGCCGCCCGCGCCTGCCAATGATTACGCCGTCTCCAAGCTCGCGATGGAATACATGGCGCGGCTGTGGATGGATCGCTTGCCGATCGTGCTCGTGCGGCCGTTCAATTACACCGGCGTGGGCCAGCACGAAAATTTCCTGATCCCGAAAATCGTCGCGCATTTCCGGCGCGGCGAGAAGCTGATCGAACTCGGCAACACCGACGTGGCGCGGGATTTTTCGGACGTTCGCGACATTGCGCGCGCGTATGCGGCAATCGTGGAAAAGGCCCCCGCGGGTGAGGTCGTCAATCTCTGTTCCGGTATCGCGCACCCGTTGGGCGAGGTGCTGGACACGATGGCGCGCATCGCCGGTTACGCGATCGAGGTTCGGGTGAACCCCGCGTTCGTGCGCAACAATGAAGTGAAGCGGCTGGTGGGTTCGAACGCGCACCTGCGCGAGCTCACCGATTTCGCGCCGTCGATCGCGCTGGAGGAAACGCTGCACTGGATGTATTCGGCGCTGTGAGTCAGGCGGCAAGCGCGCGCACGGCTTCGGCGATGCGCGATTTGAAGGCGCGATCGTTGTCTTCGAACCAGGTCCGCGCGGCCGTGCCCATCCGCTCGAGTTCGTCGTCGGGCGTGGACAGCAGGCGTTCGACGGCGTGCTCCAGCGCGGCTTCGTCGTAGAAGTACGTGGTGGCGAGGCTTTGGGTGCCGGTGCGCGCAGGCGCGATCAAGGCGCCGCGTTCGCGCGTCACCATTTCGTTCATCGGCGGCGCATCCAGCGTCGCGACCACCGCGCCCACGCCCATCGCTTCCACGAGGTAGTGCCCGAAGCCTTCGGTTTCGGACGGGCAAAGATGGAAGCGGTGCGCGTTCTGGATGCGTTTCAATTCGGCATCGGCGATGTAGCCGACGCGATGCGTGATATTCGACGCCCGCACGGTTTCGCGGGCCGCGCGCGGACTTTGCAGCACCGTGAGGCAAGGCCACCCGGGGTGATGCCGCCATGTCGCAAGCAGCGTTTCGGTGCCCTTGTTGGCACTGCGCCCGGCAAGGTGGAAGAACGCGTGTTCGCGCGGCACCGACGGATCGCGGCGATCCTCGCTGGTGAATCCGGTGTATTCGGTTTGCAAACCCAGTGATTCGAAAATCGGAACGGCGTGGCGTGTCAGCACGAATGCGCGATCGAGGCGCGGCAGCCATTTGCGGTCGCGTTGGTCGAACCATTCCGGATGCGGCAGCAGCACGTTCCGACGCGCGGTGGCGAGGTATTCGGACCGCACGCGTTCGAGCATCAGGTTCACGTCCCAGCGTTGCGGGCCGCGACCGGCGAGCCGGCGTGCGAGTGTTCGGGCGCGCAGTCGCGCCGGATGCAGGATCTTGCGCAGCGCGCCGCGGCGGATGCCGCTGACGGTGACTTCGAAGTCGGCGGCAGCCAGGGCATCGTGCAGCAGATGCAGGTTGCGGCTGAGTCCGAAACCGTTGTCGCGCGCGATCAGGTTGACGCGGATCACGTTTGCGCCCCCACGCTGCGCAATGCGGCATCCAGTCGGCCCGGAAAGGCCGCGCGCTCGGCTTCGTACCACGCGCGGGATGCGGCACCCATGGCGTCGCAGCGCGCGTCATCCATGGCGAGCGCGCGCTCGATCGCGCGCTCCATCGACGCGTCTTCGAAGTGGAAAATGGTCGCGAGGTGCTGGGTGCCGATGCGCGACCATGGCACGAGTATCCCGCGTTCGGGGGTGATCATCTCGTTCATCGGCGGCGCGTCCAGCGTGATCACCACCGCGCCCACGCTCATCGCCTCGACGATGTAGTGGCCAAAGCCCTCGGTCGCCGACGGGCACAGGTGGAAGCGGTGCGCGTTCTGCAAGCGCTTCAGCTCCGCATCCGCGAGGTAGCCGATGCGGTGCTCGATGTTCGCCGCCGTCGCACAGGGTTTCGCTTCCTTCGGATGTTGCACCACGGTCAGTCGCGGCCATTCCGGGTGCCGACGCCACAACGCGAGCAGCGGCCCCGTGTTCTTGGTGCGGCTGGAACCCGCGAGATGGAAAAACGCGCGTTCCCGCGGCACCGTTGCGTCGTGCCGATCTTCACTGGTGAAGCCGGTGCAGAGGGCGCGGCAACCTTTGTCGGCAAATATGCGTTGCGCTTCCCGCGTTTTCGCGAGCACGAGGTCGACGCGATGCAAAGCCTCCATGTCGCGCGGCAAGAACCATTCCGGGTGCGGCAGCAATATGCGGCGCGGCGCATCCTCCAGGAACGCCGGCACGATGTGTTCTTCCATCAGCACGAAATCGTAGGGCGGCGGCAAACCGCGACGCCGCCTGTTCGCGAGCCGCGAGGTGTGCCACTTGCCTCTCAGGCGCTGGATCAAGCCCGCCAGCCCGCCACGCCGGCGGGTGTTGGTGAGCTGCACGCGATAACCGCGGGCGCGCAGGGTTTCGGCGAGCAGGCGCAGGTCGCGCGACAGTCCGACGCCGTTGTCGAAGCCGAGCAGGTGCACGGAACCGGCATCATTCGTCGTCGGGTTCATACGCGCCGAATTGTCCCGCATCGTCGTTCCTGGGTGGGATGCAGCCGGGCACCACCGCGCGGCGGTTGAACAGATACCACTCGCGGCGGTTGGCGTGACCCACGTGGATGGTGTCGGCTTCGCGCACGCACGGCGCCAGTACCTTGCCGTAGGCAAATATCCAGCGGTGCGCGGGATCGGCGGCCTGCCACGCGAGCGCCTGCCGCAACTGTTCGTGCCATGCCAGCTTGAAGCCGAAGTTGGCCGTTTTGCGGCCGAGCATGTCCAGCATCAGCAGGTTCTGTTCCTTCCATGCCACCAGCCCGATCGTGTCGCCGGTGGGCACGAGGCTCGCGGTGCGCGCCATCACCGCACGCGATGACGAATAGCCGTTGAGCAGCGGATAGGCGACGAGACCCCAGGTGCCCCAAGCCACCAGCGCGAACGCGCACCAGCCCCACGGCGCGTGCCGCGGCCGCGCGACCAGCGCAATCAGCACGCCCGCACCGCCGATCCCGAGGATCATCGCCGTGAGTGGTCGCGGCGAACCATCCAGCGCCGCGGATGCCAACGCCACGAGCTT
>Ga0207486_1000032_pt1 | contig 20825 bp, 20 predicted proteins | sample NitcycUWRG01A310_FD_188045 | JGI IMG/M metagenome (GOLD analysis project Ga0207486, IMG submission 188045) | Soil microbial communities from Arlington Agricultural Research Station in Wisconsin, USA - Nitrogen cycling UWRJ-G01A3-10 (SPAdes) | ecosystem: Environmental > Terrestrial > Soil >... | reverse complement strand
GTTCCGTCGTGCGCGAAGAAGCAATCGACGATCTTAGTGCCGTGTTCCGCAGGCAGGTTCACCGGCAGGCACTGCGCGCCGAACTCTTCGCGCAGCGCTTCGACCAGCGCTGCGAGGTCGATGTCCTCCATGTCGATGCGGTTCACCACCAGCATGCGCGCGAGCCGACGTTCCTTCGCGTAATGCATCATGCGACGGGTGCCGTGTTCGACGCCGTTGGCCGCGTTGACGACCACTGCGCAGGTTTCGACGGCCGCAAGCGCAGACAGTGTTTCGCCGCGGAAGTCCGCGTAACCGGCCGTGTCGACCAGGTTGACGTGACAGCCCGTCACGTCCACCGAAGCAATCGACGAATGGATGGAATGCTGGCGTTCCTTCTCCTGATCGTCGAAGTCGGATACCGTGTTGCCACGCTCGATCGCGCCCGCGGTCTGGATCGCGCCACCCGCCTGCAGCAGCACTTCGAACAAGCTGGTCTTGCCGGCGCCCGCGTGCCCGGTCAGGGCCACGTTGCGGATGTCCCGGGTGGAGTAGGCGCTCATGCTGACCTCGCTTCCGGTAGCGACCGTCGCAAGACCATGCGCCGATCGTCCGGCAGGGTCAAGGGCCAGCGGAACCTGCAACGCGGGACACGGTCTGAAACCTCGCCCGCCCCGCGCACGGGCCGCCAGGCGCACCCCTAAACTTTCACGCGCGCAACGCGCGCGCATCGGCCGGCCGCATGCCCCGCAACGACGGACAGGAAATCGAGGAGTTGGCGCAATCCCGTGATCACGGCAGCGTGCGCGACGCGGCCGCCGAACTCGCCGACCTGCCGTGGGTCCGCCTGACCCAGCGCGAAGAACCGCCGCGCGACCGGCGCAGTCCCTGGCTGCTGGTTGCGTTCGTGATCGCTGCGCACGTGCTGCTGGGGTGGGTCGCCTACTTGATCCTGCGGCCCATGCCGTACAGCCGCGACGAAAGCGACGTGGTCGCGGTGAGCCTGGTCGAATCCGGATCGGCATTGCCCCCGCCGCCGCCGCTGGTGCCGCCACCGCCGTTGCAGGGCCAACCCGAGGCATCCACGCCCGCGCGACGCCTGCATTACGTGCCGCCCGCGAAAGGCGCGATCAGCGCAACGCTCGAAGGCGTGAAGGGACCGCCGCTGCAACTGTACGAGTCCAATGGCCAGGTACGGTTGCCGTCCAGTTCCGGCAAGCCCGCGCAGACACCGGCTTACCAGACGCCGGAGATCAAGGGTTCGCAAATCTCCAGCGGCAAGTCGCCGCTGCCGTACACGCCGACGCGATTCAACGACGACTGGGTGCCCGACAAGGAAAGCCTCGGCCAGAAGACCGTCGGCCGCGCGGTCGACAAGGTGATCGAGAAGACCACGGTGCAAAAGACGGTGCGTCTGCCGGGCGGCATCCGATTGCATTGCGCACTGTCTCCGCTGGCGTTGTTGGCCGGCTGCAAGGGCGACGACCCGCCACCGCCGCCGAAGAACGACAATGACATCCGCCTGTCGATGCCGCCGCCCGAAACCCTGACTGGCAAGAAGGTGCCGCTGCCGAAATCCGCGTCGAGCGCTGCGAAACCTGCATCGGCCACGTCGGCGCCTGCCGCAGCATCGAGTTCGTAGAAGCGTACCGGTTCGCGGTGCTTGCTCCTTTTCCCTCAGGGCGAAGGCCTGGATCGGGAAGGTGGATTGCGCGACGGCTCCTACCCAAACCAGTCGTGAAGGCATGTCACTTCGACGTGCCTATACAATCGGCGGATGTCCAAGCCACCCGAGATCCTCGCCACGCGCCCAGCGCGCGACAGCCGGTTCCTGCGGATCGAGGAAGTCGACCTCGCGTTTTCGAACGGGGCGCACCGCACCTTCGAACGGTTGAGCGCGTCGGGACGGGGCGCGGTGTTCATCGTGCCGATGCAGGATCACGACACCGTGTTGCTGGTGCGCGAATACTGCGTGGGCGTGGACCGCTACGAGCTCGGCCTCGTGAAGGGCCGCATCGATCCGGGTGAAACGCCGCTGCAGGCGGCCGATCGCGAATTGCAGGAGGAAGCCGGTTTCGGCGCGCGCAAGCTCACGCCGCTGGCCACGCTTTCGCTGTTGCCGGCGTACATGACGCACAAGGCGCAGGTGATTCTTGCGCAGGACCTGTATCCGCAACGCCGTCCCGGCGACGAACCGGAAACGCTGGAAGTGGTGTCCTGGAAACTCTCCGAGCTGGACCGGCTGCTGGCGCGCGACGACGTTTCGGAAGGACGCTCCATCGCCGCGTTGTTCATCGCGCGCGAATATCTGGCCGGAAAGTTCCAGCCGAAGGAAACGCCATGAGCAGCCTTGATCGCATCGCGCACGAGGGTTGCGCGTTGGCCCGCCGCGCGGGCGCGGCGATCCTGGAAATCTACGCGGGCAGCTTTGCGGTCGAAACCAAAAGCGACGACTCGCCGCTGACCGCCGCCGACATGGCTTCGCATCGGCTGATCGTGCAGGGCCTGCGCGAATTGACGCCCGAGATTCCGGTGCTGTCGGAGGAATCCAAAAGCCTCGATTGGAGCGTGCGGCAAACCTGGGAAAGCTACTGGCTGGTCGATCCGCTGGATGGCACCCGCGAATTCGTGAAGCGCAACGGCGAATTCACCGTCAACATCGCCTTGATCGAAAACCACGTGCCGGTACTGGGCGTGGTGCTGGTGCCGGTGACCGGCGAGTTGTACTACGGCATCGCGGGCGAAGGCGCGTTTCTCGAAACGGCGCCCGGTGCGATGCCGCAGCCGATCGCGACGCGGCCCGCCGCTTCGATTCCGATCGTCGCCGGCAGCCGTTCGCATGGCAATGAGCGGCAACTGGCGATGCTGGAGCATCTCGGCTACCACCGGCTGGTGTCGGTGGGATCGTCGATCAAGTTCTGCATGATCGCGCGCGCGGATGCGGATCTTTACCTGCGTCTTGGCCCCACCTCGGAGTGGGATACCGCCGCCGCGCAATGCGTGCTGGAACAGGCCGGCGGCGCGGTGCTCGATCTCGAAGGCGAACCGCTGCGCTACAACACCAAGGATTCGCTGTTGAATCCGGAGTTCCTCGCGCTCGGCGACCGCTCGGTGGATTGGCTGGCCAGGCTCGGGCTGCGCCGGTGACAGGCAGCCGTCCCGATGCCATGGCAGAACTGCTCGCCATCATGGCGCGGCTGCGCGATCGCGAGCATGGTTGTCCGTGGGACGTCGCGCAGACGTTCGACACGATTGCGCCGTACACCATCGAGGAAGCTTACGAAGTCGCCGACGCGATCGACCGCAAGGATCATGCGGCGCTTAAAGACGAACTGGGCGATCTGTTGCTGCAGGTGGTGTTCCACGCGCGGATCGCCGAGGAGCATGGCCTGTTCGATTTCGGCGGCGTGGTCGAAGCGATCAACGCCAAGCTGGTGCGCCGGCACCCGCACGTGTTCGCCGATGCGCATTACGCCGATGCGGAAGAACAGTCGCGTGCCTGGGAAGACATCAAGCGCGCCGAACGCGCAGCGGCGGGCGGCGATGAGGACACCAGCGTCCTGGCGGGCGTGTCGCGCGGCCTGCCCGAATGGAAGCGCGCGCTGAAGCTGTGCGAGCGGGCCGCGACGGTCGGCTTCGACTGGCCCGGCCCGGAGCCGGTGCTGGACAAACTGCAGGAAGAAGCCGCCGAGGTGCGCGCCGAGTTTGCGGCGGGCGCGGGTCGGGATCGCCTGCTGGACGAGATCGGCGACGTGGCATTCGTGCTGGTGAACCTGGCGCGTCACGCCGGGGTCGATTTCTCGCAAGCCCTGCGCCATGCGAACGCCAAATTCGAGCGCCGCTTCCGGCGCATGGAATCGCTCGCGGCCGCGGCCGGTGAGACGCTGGACGGCAAGTCGCTCGACGAGCAGGACGCGTTGTGGAATCGGGCAAAAGGCGAGGAACGCCAATCCGATGGGGGTTGAATCGGGCGCAAGGCACCGTTGCACGCGAAACCTGGTCATTCCGGGGGCGGCGCGGCTTCATCGACGTCGGAACCCGGAACCGGTTGCGCCGCGGGAGCACGATGAAACCTGCCGAGGCACGCGCTGATCGAAGCAGGCATGCACAACCCTGCCGCAAGTCACGCCGACTTTGGGCACATGGAGAGCCGCAGCGGGCCACTTTATCCTTGCAACCGTCCACCGCGAGGGCGGTGATACCGGAGAGTCGTCATGCGCAAATCCATTCTTCTGTTCGCAGGCGCGTCCCTGCTCGCGGTGTCGTTGGCCGCCGGCGCGGCGGAGCAGTGCCGTTACAGTGCGCCGCGCAACGCCGAGCTCGATGCCGCGGGATTGAAACAGCTGTCGGTCGAAATCGGCCCCGACGACCTGACGATCCATGGCGAGGCAGGGCTCACCAGAATCGTGGTGACCGGCACCGCCTGCGCCTCGGACGAAAAGTGGCTTCCGAACATCCAGGTGGAAACGGCGCGGAGCGGTGACACCGCAAGTATCGTCGCGAACGACGGTGAGCGCGGCCTGGTCATTTCCCTGTTCGGCAATTCGTACGCTTACCTGAAGCTGGACGCGCGCGTGCCGCAGTCGCTGGCCGTGAAGCTGAAGGAAGGTTCGGGCGACGCGCAGGCAAACGGATTGGCGTCGCTGGACGTCACGCTGGGCTCGGGCGATCTGAAGGTGAATGGCGTTGCCGGGGAACTCGCACTGCGCGTCGGTTCGGGCGACGTGGTCGCGAGTGATGTGGGCAGCTTGAACATTTCCGGCGTCGGTTCCGGCGATGTGAACGTGGACGGCGTGCGCGGCGAGGCGCATGTCGGGGGCATCGGCTCGGGCGATCTCGGCCTGCGCAACGTGACCGGCAACGTGTCGCTCGGTTCGGTGTCATCCGGCGACGTGAAAATGGCCGGCGTGGGCGGCAGCATCAAGGTCGACAGTGTCGGCTCGGGCGACCTGGTGATCCGCGACGTCAAGGGCAATGTCACGGTCGGGTCGATTGCGTCGGGTGACGCGAGCATCGAGCAGGCCGGCGGCAGCGTGCATGCCGGCAGCCTGGGTTCCGGCAATTTCGGCGCCGACGGCGTGGCCGGCGATTTCAGCGTCGGCTCGGTCGGCAGCGGCGATGTCCACCACCACGGCGTCAAGGGCAAGGTCAGCGTTCCGCGCGACGACGACTGAAAAAACCTGCCGCGACGCTGCCGCCGCGGCAGGAATGTCCGGCGGGCGGGAAGGGAGCTCCGCCCGCCGCTTCCTCACTCGTGAACGCCACTCGCGAACGTCACGCGTGAAACCGGCGGTCGTTGCGCCGCCGCCCCTGACAACGCACCGGCACGCCGATCGGTTGACTCTGCTCGGCGATTCCCCAGGGCCCGGGCGTTTTCGGCTTCGCCCCGGTACCCTCCCGCTTTCACGCGATAATCACCTTCGTGTCGGCACATTGCACAGCCGTGCACGCGGCGTGAGGACGGTTTTCACCAGGGGCAGTCATGAATGAATTCGAGCGCGAGAAACAGACCGGCATGGTGCTGCTGGTCGAGGACAACAGTGGCATCGCCGAAATGGTGGGCGAATTCCTCGAACGTCGCGGCTACGCCGTCGATTTCGCGGGTGACGGCGTCAGCGGCCTGCACCTGGCGGTCACCGGCAGCTACGACGTGATCGTGCTGGATCTGATGCTGCCTGGCATGGACGGCCTGGATGTGTGCCGCAAGTTGCGCGGCGAGGCCAAGAAGGCCACGCCGGTATTGATGCTCACCGCGCGTGACACCTTGGAAGACAAGCTGATCGGTCTCGACGCCGGCGCCGACGATTACCTCGTCAAGCCCTTCGAACCGCGCGAACTCGAAGCGCGCATCCGCGCCCTGATCCGGCGCGAGCGGCGACAGGTTTCCAGCGAGGTCTACCAGGTTGGCGACCTGACCCTGGATACCGCGACGCTCAGGATCGTGCGCGACGGCGAAGAGTTGCAGGTGTCGCCAATCGGGCTGAAACTCCTCACGATCCTGATGCGCGAATCGCCGCGCGTGGTGTCGCGCCACGACATCGAGCGCGAAATCTGGGGCGACACGCTGCCCGATTCCGACACGCTGCGTTCGCACCTCTACAACCTGCGGCGCGTGGTCGACAAGCCGTACGCGCGGCCGCTGCTCCACACCATCCACAGCGCGGGCTACCGCATCGCCGATCTGGACGAGGAGGCCGCGGCGTCGGCGTCCACCGCTTGAACGGTTCGTGATCCTTTCACCCTCGAAACGCGCGCGCAGGAGGCACGTGCGGAGATTCTTCTTCATGCACGTGTCATTCTGCCGGGCCTGACCCATGGCCAGATACGCCAGCATCGGCCACCGCTTCTGGGTGATGTTCTCGCTGTGGGTGGCTGCCATCAGCGTGGTCACCGCGCTGGGCGTGTATGCCGCCGCCAACTCGAGTCGCCAGGCCATCGCGCGTCAGGAACTGGAACGCGAGACCCAGTATTACGAGCAGCAGTTGGCGCGCAATCCCGACGCGCCGCTCCCGGACACCTGGCTGCTCCGCGCCTACCGGCGCGGGCCCGGAGAATCCGATGCAGCCATGCCGAGCGAGTTGCGCGGACTCGATGTCGGCTATCACCAGGTTCGCCTGTCCGACGGCACCCTCGGCACGGTGCTGGTATCGGATGACGTGCGCGGCCGGATGTACCTGCTGTTCAACAACGATCGGCCGAACAACGTGGTGATGTTGTTCGGGCTGGTTCCGGTGGTGCTGGTCGTGCTGATCATCTACTTCGCGACTTGGCTCACCTATCGCGCGTCGCGCAAGGCGTTGTCGCCGGTGATCGCGCTGGCCAAGGTGGTGCGGCGCTGGAATCCCAATCATCCCGAACCCGAATCGCTGGCGCCTGCCAATCTGCCGGCCGCCTCCGACAGCGACGTCGAGGTGCTGGTCACCGCGTTGTACAACTTCGCCAACCGGCTGGAGGCCTTCGTCGAGCGCGAACGCAATTTCACCCGCGATGCCAGCCACGAACTGCGCACGCCGCTCACCGTGATGAAGATCGCGGTCGACGTGCTGGCCGACGAAGACATGAGCCCGTTCGCGCAGCGCTCGCTGGCGCGCATCCGGCGTTCGGTGCGCGAAATGGAAGCGCTGATCGAAACCTTCCTGGTGCTGGCGCGCGAATCGGATACGGGCTTGCGCGATGAGGATTTCCTCGCCAACGACGTCGTCAGCGCCGAGGTCGCGCGTTATCGCGAACTGCTGGCGGGCAAGCCGGTGAAAGTGGAACTGGTCGAGCACGCGCGTTTCGCCCTGCACGCGCCGCCGCGGGTGTTCGCGGTGATGGTCGGGAACCTGATCCGCAACGCCTGCCTCTACACCGAGCGCGGCAGCGTCACCATCGAAGTGGAAGCGGACAGCGTGCGCGTGACGGATACCGGCAGCGGCATGAGCGAGGAAGACCTCGAGCGCGCCTTCCAGGCTTTCTATCGCGGCAGCCGTACCGGGAGCACCGGGCACGGCATCGGGCTCGCGATCGTGCGCCGCATCGCCGACCGCTACGGCTGGCAGGTCGATCTGGAGAGCGCGCTGGGCCAGGGTACCATCGCCATCGCCCAGTTCCCCGCTGCGCAACCGCCCGACGCCGCGCTGCCCGGCCCGCCGGAACCGACGCAAATCGCGGATGCCGAATCCGGCCGGTGATCGACACGTGCCGATGCGCAAGCTTGCACTGTCGCGGGTTCGCGCGTCACCATCACGCCCTTCCGTCGCGGCGAATCCGCGAGGCGAATCGGCGAGGATTCGAATGACGCGTTACCAGTTATTGAACGACGGCATCGTCTGCATCGATACGGAACAGCATCGGCCGCAGATGGCGGCGTGCTACCTGATCGAGGGTGACGGACATTACGCGTTCGTGGAATCCGGCACCAGCTTGTCCGTGCCGGGTTTGCTGCAGGCACTCCAAGCGCTCGGCATCGAGCGCGGCGCGATCGATTACGTGGTGCCGACGCACGTGCACCTCGACCACGCCGGCGGCGCGGGCGCGCTGTTGCGCGAGTTGCCGAATGCCCGGCTGGTGATCCATCCGCGCGGCGCGCGCCACATGATCGATCCTTCGCAACTCATCGCGGGCGCGACCGCGGTGTACGGGTCCGACGTGATGCGCGCCACGTACGGGGAAATCCTGCCGGTGCCCGAATCGCGTGTTGTGGTGGCCGACATCGCGTCCGATCGCGATTTCGAACTGATGCTGGGCGCGCGGCGCCTGCAGTTCATCGATGCCCCCGGTCATGCCCGCCACCACTGCGCGATCTGGGACGAAGTGAGCCGCGGCTGGTTCACCGGCGACGTGTTCGGACTGGTGTACCGCGAATTCGACACGGCCGACGGCAATTACCTGATCCCGACCACCAGCCCGGTGCAGTTCGACCCCGGGGCGTGGAACGCCACGCTGGATCGGCTGCTCGAACGCTCGCCCGCGCACGCTTACCTGACGCATTACGGACGCGTGGACGCGGTGCCCGCGCTGGCGAACGATTTGCGCGAAGGCCTTGTCGCGTATCAACGGATTGCACGCGCGCACGCCGACGCGCCAGATCGCCACGCGCGCATTCATGCCGCGCTGATGGATTACCACCTGGGTCAACTGCGCGAACGCCGCCATCCGATGCCCGAAGCGCGGGCGCGCGAGTTGCTGGAGATGGACGTGGAAATCAATGCGCAGGGCCTGGAAGTCTGGCTGGATCGCCAGCACGGCTGATCGGCCCCAGCATCCGCGACGAACGCGCGTCGCCGTGACGGCATGTTCACGGCGCGCGCCGCAGACTGGCAACTCCTGCATGGACGCAGGCAGCGGAAAGGGAGTTTCCAGCATGTTCCAGCAATCCACGGTTTCACTCGAAGATGCACGCCGCATGATCGCCGGCGGCGAGGCCAAGGCGCGCGACATCGGCCAGCCAATGAACGTCGCGATCGTCGACAACGGCGGCAATCTGGTCGCCTTCGCGCACATGGACGGCGCGTGGACGGGCAGCGTCGACATCGCGATCGACAAGGCGTTCACCTCGGCGATGTTCGAGCTGCCGACCGTGGGCCTTGCCGAGAAGGCGCAACCCGAAAAGCCGTTTTACGGCATCCACGTTTCCAACCACGGACGCGTGATGATCTTCCCCGGCGGCGTTCCGTTGAAGCAGGACGACCAGTGCGTGGGCGCCGTGGACGTCAGCGGCGGCGACAACCAGCAGGACCAGGCCGTGGCCGAAGCCGCGGTTTCGGCGCTCTGAGGCAATCCGGCAGCAGCCCATTGTGAATCGTCTTCGCCACATCATGCATTGCGGCGGCGCCGTCATCGCATCCGCGTGGTCGCGTTACCGGCGCCTGCCGGAAATCGATTTGTCGCCGCGCTCGCTCGATCCCGAGCACAGCCTGATCCGCTTGTTCCTCTACTACCTGATGCCCGCTTGGCTGGGCGCCGGGCTGGCCGACTGGTGGTGGCACAAACGCACCGATATCGAGCACACCGCCGGCACCCGGGAATCGCTGCTCCACATCGTGATGTTCGCGGAAATCGGCGTTCCGCTGCTGTTGGGGCTGCTGGCGAAGATCAACGCGGGCGCGCTGCTCGCGATGTGGGGCGCCGCGGTCGTGCACGAGTTCACCGCGTTCCGGGACGTGGCCTACGCGGCGAAGTATCGTGAAGTGGCGCCGCGCGAGCAGCATACGCACAGCTTTCTCGAAGCCCTTCCATTCGCGGCCTGCGCGCTTGCATCGTGCCTGCACTGGAACGAATTGCGATCGCTGGCTGGACTTGGTGAAAAGCCCGACTTCAGGCTGCGGATGAAAGAGCTGAAGGTGCCCGATCGCTACTGGCCTTTCATGGCCGGCATGGTGCTCGGCATAGCGGCGATTTACGGCAATGAGTTGTATCGCTGCCGGCGCGCGTATCACGGGCAGTTGGCCTTGCCGCGCACCGGGATTTCACGTCGCCTTCATTGACGCGCACGTTTCGGCAGCGTACGGTCATTTCCGGAATCGCGTTTTTTCGATCGGCCAGGAGGGCCCCATCATGAAAAGGATTTCACTGCTTTCCATCCTGTTTGTTCTTCCCGCCACCGCGCTGGCCGCGAATCCGCAAGTTTCCTCGCAGGATCGTAGTTGGCTCATCGCCGCGCACCAAGGCAATCTCGCTGAAATCAGCAGCGGCAACCTCGCTGCCGAGAAGGGCCACACCGAAGCCGTGCGCAAGGCTGGCCGGATGTTGACCCGAGACCACGCGAAGCTGGACTCCAGGCTTCGGCCTGTCGCGCAGGAACTGGGCGTGAGCTTGCCCACCACGCCGAATGCCGAGCAGCAGCAGGAGGCCAAGGAGTTCAAGAGCCTGTCCGGCAGCCAGTTCGATCAGACCTGGACGCACACCGAGGCCGATGGCCACGTCAAGACCATCGAATTGACCGAGCGTGAAATCCAGAGCGGCGCGGTGCCGCAGGTGAAGCAGCTTGCGCAGTCGGCGCTGCCGGTGCTGAAGAAACACCTGGACACGCTTCAGCAGCAGACCTCGACCGAAACCAGCGGCGTCCACTGACGCGAACGCCGCTGACGCGATCCATGCGTTCGGCCGGCAGGCGGTGCCGGCCACGGATGCCAAGGAGGCATCGATGAAAACACTCGCCCTGGCCATGGCCGTTTCCGCTGCCCTGTTCGGGACGGCGCGGGCGCAAGCACAAACGAAGCCGGCCACGCCCGCGTCTGCCGGCAGCGCGGCTGCGCAATCCGCGGCCGGCCAAAATCTCCTGCAACTCGAAGACAACCCTGCCGATTGGCCGATGCCGGCCAAGAACTACGCCGGCACGCGCTTCAGCGGGTTGAAACAGATCACCGCCGGCAACGTGAAAAACCTCACCATGGCCTGGACGTTTTCGACCGGCGTGCTGCGCGGACACGAGGCGGCGCCGCTGGTGATTGGCGACACGATGTACGTGATCACGCCGTGGCCCGACATCGTGTACGCGCTTGACCTTTCCAGGGATGGCGCGATCAAGTGGGTGTTCAAGCCGAATCCTTCGCGCGCGTCGCAGGGGGTGGCCTGCTGCGACGTCATCAACCGCGGCGTCGCGTACTCGGATGGCAAGATTTTCTTCAACACGCTGGACGACCACACCATCGCGGTCGACGCCGACACCGGCAAGGCGATCTGGGACACCAAACTCGGCGACATCAACCATGGCGAGACGATCACGATGGCGCCGCTGGTGGTGAAGAACCACGTGCTGGTCGGCGTCAGTGGCGGCGAGCTTGGCGTGCGCGGCTGGCTGAAGTCGCTCGACACCGACACCGGCAAGGTGCAGTGGACGGCGTATTCGACGGGACCGGACAAGGATGTCCTGATCGGCAAGGATTTCGATCCGCCGTACCCCGAAGACAAGGGCCCGAACCTCGGCGCAACCAGTTGGCCCAACCAGGCCGCGTGGATGATCGGCGGCGGGCCGGTGTGGGGCTGGATCACCTACGATCCGAAGTTGAACCTCATCTATTACGGCACCGGCAACCCCGGGCCGTGGAATCCGTACCAGCGGCCCGGCCTCAATTTCTGGACCTGCACGCTGTTTGCGCGCGACCCCGACACCGGCATGGCCAAGTGGGCGGTGCAGTGGAATCCGCACGACACCCACGATTACGACGGCGTCAACGAAAGCGTGTTGGCCAACGTCGCGATCGATGGCCAGACACGCGCCGTGCTGATGCACCCCGACCGCAACGGTTTCATGTACGTGCAGGACCGCACCACCGGCAAGATCATTTCCGCCAACAAGTTCTTTCCCGGCGCCAACACCATCGAACGGATCGACCTCGAAACCGGCGCGCCGGTGGTGAATCCCGCCAAGGTGCCGCAGCTCGACAAGACCGTCACCGATATCTGCCCGGCTTCCACTGGCGGCAAGGATTGGCAACCGAGCGCGTATTCGCCGCTCACCGGCCTCCTGTACATCCCGCACAACAACGTCTGCCAGGACGAAGAGGTCACCAAGGTCGGTTACATCGAGGGCACGCCGTATGTCGGCGCCAAGGTGGCGATGAAGGCCGGGCCCGGCGGCTACCGCGGCGCATTCTCGGCCTACGATCCGGTGCACGCGAAAGTCGTGTGGTCGGACCACGAGAACTTCCCCGTGTGGAGTGGCGCGCTGGTCACTGCGGGCGGCATCGCGTTCTACGGCACGATGGATCGCTGGTTCAAGGCGGTCGACGCGAAAACCGGCAAGTTGTTGTGGAAGTTCCGGGTGGGTTCGGGCATCAACGGCCAGCCCATCGCGTATCGCGGTCCGGACGGGCGCGAATACATCGCGGTGCTGGCGGGCGTGGGAGGATGGTCGGGCGCGGTGGTGGCCGGCGATCTCGATCCGCGCAACCCCTACGGTGCACTCGGATTTGTCGGTGCGACCCAGGACCTGCCCGATTACACCGCGAAGGGCGGCACGCTGTACGTGTTCGCGTTGCCGAAGGCGGGAGGCTCGCCGTGATGGGCCTGAAGTCGGTTCTTGTTCCATTCGCGCTGAGCTCAGCGAGCGAAGTCGAAGCGTCCTTTGCCTCCGGCTCCAGCTTCTTTCGAAGCCGGAGCCTACGCTCAGGACGAATGATCCTGGCGTTGCTGTTTTTCGTGCCGGCGATCGCATTGGCGCAAGCCACCCACACTCAATACCCCGGCGTGGCGCCCGCGCCATCTGACAAGCCGCTGCGCGTTTGCGCCGATCCCAACGACCTGCCGTTTTCCAATCGTGCGGAACAGGGTTTCGAAAACAAGCTGGCCGCGATGCTGGCGCAGTCGACCGGGCAGACCGTCAGCTACACTTGGGCCGCCCAGCAGAAGCAGTTCCTGCGCGACACGCTGGATGCCGGCAAATGCGACGTGGTGATGGGGCTCCCGACCGACGACCACGAACGCGGCGTGCTCACCACCGACCCTTATTACCGCTCCGCCTACGCGCTGGTCTATCGCGCGAACGCGCCGTACCAGTTGAAGTCGCTGGATGATCCGCGCCTGCGGACGCTGGAGATCGGCGTACACGCGACCGGTGACGACTGGGTGGATCTGCCCGGCGGCGCCACGCTCGCGCACCGGGGGATCGTCAAGAACGTGCACGTCTACAAACTGTTCGCCGATTTCAGCAGGCCCAATCCGTCGTCGGATTTGATCGATGCCGTCGCCAAGGGCGACGTGGACGTCGCGATCGCGTGGGGGCCGATGGCCGGCTATTTCGCGACACGCGAACCGGTCAAGTTGCAAGTGGTGCCGCTGACCGCGACCGACACCATCCTGCCATTCCAGTTTTCGATCTCGATGGCGGTGCGCCACGGCGACACCGCCCTGCGCGACCAGTTGAATGCGTTCCTGCAAACGCATCGCGCCGCGATCCGCGACCTGCTGACGCAGTACGGCGTGCCGCAGCTCGGGATCGCGAACCCGGGCGCGCCCGGGTTGCAGGCGAGGCTTGCGCGCAAGGCCGCGTCGGATTGATCTGCCGCGCGGCGTGGCCAAGGAGGGCATGATGAAATCGTTCTGGCTAGTCATCCCGTTGGCGTCCTCGCTCGCGGTGACCGCGATGGGTTTCGCGCAGATGACGACGCCGCAGGTGCAGGGTTCGCCGGCCGCGCAGATGCAGCACACACCGGTTTCCGACCTGCACATCGGCGTGCCCGCGCAGATGAAGAACCCGTACGAAGGCGATCGCAACGCCTGGATGCAGGGCAAAAAGCTGTTCACGGCCATGAATTGCGCCGGCTGCCATGCACCTGGTGGCGGCGGCGGGATGGGGCCTGCGCTGTCCGACGACCAGTGGATCTACGGCGGCAGTCCCGGCGACATCTACCTGAGCATCCTGCACGGGCGTCCCAACGGGATGCCGCAGTGGGGCACCGCGTTGCCGCCCAAGGCGATCTGGGAACTGGTCACCTACGTGGAAACGCTCTCGCAACCCAATCCGGAGTTCGAGCCGAACACGCGGCTCGGTGTGCGATCGATGCCCGGCAATACGCCGCATCCCGCTTCCGAGCGCGCGCCGCCGCGCCTGCCCGTGCATCCCAAGCCGGCGTCCAAGCCACCGTATCCCGCGCCCGCCATCACGCCGGGCACGAAGACACCGGCGGCGCCGGCTTCGACGACAGGCGGCCACTGATGCGTCGCGCGTTCGCCATCGCGTTGCTGGCTACGCCGGTGCTCGCGCACGCGGGACCGATGACGTACATGGTGTCGCACGGCGCGGCGGCGAATCCCATAACCAAACTCGGTTGGGGGTTGCTGGGGCTGTCGATCTTCGTCGCCGCCTTTGTCGCGTTCGCGGTGCTGGTCGGCATCTGGTGGAAACGCGGCGACGGTGCCTGGGACAACCGTGGCTGGCCGGTGTTGTCGCACGGCCGCAACGGCCTGCCATGGCTGACGATCGGCGTGCCGGTGTCGATCGTGCTGTTGCTGCTATCGGCGATCTGGACGTTCTACGTGCTGGGCACGGCGGCTGCGGCGCCCGGGCATCCGAAGATCACGGTGGAAGTGACCGGCCACCAATGGTGGTGGGAAGTGCGCTACGACTATTTCGGGCATCCGAAGCGCAGCTTCGACACCGCCAACGAAATCCACATTCCGGTCGGCGTGCCGGTCGAAGTACACCTCACCAGCGCCGACGTGATCCATTCGTTCTGGGTGCCGCAGCTCGCCGGCAAGACCGACACCATTCCCGGCCAGATGAATCACGCGTGGCTGGAAGCCGACGCGCCCGGTGTCTATCGCGGGCAGTGCACGGAGTTTTGCGGACTGCAGCACGCGCACATGGCGCTGTACGTGATCGCGCAACCGCAAAAGGCTTTCGATGCGTGGTGGGCACACCAGTTGCAACCCGCCGTGGCGTCAGTGCCCGGCCTGGCGGGCGAAGGCGAAACCACTTTCAACGCGCGCTGCGCCATCTGTCACAGCGTGCGCGGCAAGCCAGGAAGCATGGGCGTACTGGGTCCCGACCTCACGCACCTGATGAGCCGCCGCACCATTGCCGCCGGCACGCTGCGCAACACGTCCGGCAACCTTGCAGCGTGGGTCAGCGACGCGCCCGCGCAGAAGCCGGGCGTGGACATGCCGCCCGAAAACCTGACCGGCCCGCAGTTGCAGGCACTGCTGGCTTATTTGAAGACGTTGAAGTGATCGAAACCGGCAAGGACGCCACCATGGCAGCGAATCCAACCTTCAAGACGCCGGTGATCGCGCGACCGACCGAAGAACTCCACGAAAAGATGGAGAGCATGTGGTCGGATCCGCCGGGCCTCTACGGCTGGCTCGGCACCACCGATCACAAGAAGGTCGGCAAGCGCTACCTCGTCACTGCGTTCGTGTTCCTCGTCGTGGGCGGCATCGAGGCCCTGGGCATGCGCCTGCAGCTCGCGCAACCGAACGAGCATCTGCTGTCGCCAGGACTGTACAACCAGTTCTTCAGCATGCACGGCTTCACGATGATCTTTCTCTATTCGCTGCCGATCCTGTCGGGCTTCAGCAATTATTTGTGGCCGCTGATGCTCGGCACGCGCGACATGGCGTTTCCGCGCCTGAACGCGTTCACCTATTGGGTGTTCCTGCTGGCCGGCATCTTTCTCTACATCGGCTTCTGGGGCGGCAAGGGCACCGACGTCGGCTGGTTCAACTATGTGCCGCTGGCCGAGCGGCAGTACAACCCCGACTGGAACGTGGACATCTATTCGCTGGGGATGATCTTCCTCGGCATTTCCACCACCGCCGGCGCGGTGAACTTCATCGCGACGATGTTCCGGACCCGCGCGCCGGGGATGTCGATCAGCCGGGTGCCGATCATGATCTGGGGCACGCTGGTCGCCAACATCGGCATCCTGTTCGCGGTGCCGGCAGTGAGTCTCGATTTCCTGATGCTGTGGCTGGACCGGCGCTTCGGCACGCAGTTCTTCAATACATCGACGGGCGGGCGTCCGTTGCTGTGGCAGCACCTGTTCTGGATTTTCGGACATCCGTGGGTGTACGCGATCGTGCTGCCCGCGATGAGCATCGTCAGTCAGGGTCTGCCCGTGTACTGCCGGCGTCCGCTGGTTGCGCACGCCGCGGTGGTACTGGCCACGATCCTGACGATGGTGCTGGGCTTCGGCGTGTGGGTGCACCACATGTTTTCGACGGGCTTGCCGGTGATCGCGATGGGCTTCTTCGCCGCCGCGAGTTTCGTGATCGTGATTCCGTCGGCGGTGTCGGTGTTCGCGTGGGTCGCGACGATCTGGACCGGGCGGCCGGTGTTCACCACCGCGTTCAAGTTCTTCGCGGCCGAGATCGTGCTGTTCGTGATCGGCGGCGTATCCGGTTTCATGACCGCCGCGGTGCCACTGGATTGGCAACTCACCGACACCTATTTCGTGGTGGCGCACATCCACTACGTGCTGATCGGCATCAACGTGTTCCCGGTGGTCGGCGGCATCTACCACTGGTTCCCGAAGATGACCGGGCGGATGATGAGCGAGCGGCTGGGCTGGTGGAATTTCTGGCTGATGTTCATTGGCTTCAACCTCGGTTTCTTCCCGATGCACATCTCCGGCCTCGAAGGCATGCCGCGCCGCATCTACACCTATCCCGCGAACATGGGCTGGGGCGATTTGAACCTCCTCACCACGATCGGCGCGTTCGTGTTTGCGGTGGGCGTGCTGCTGTTCGTAATCAACGTGGTGCGCAGCCGCGTCAAGGGTCCGAAGGCGCCGCCGAATCCGTGGGACGCCGGTACGCTGGAATGGGCGACCGAATCGCCGCCGCCGAGCTACAACTTCGCGGTGATTCCGCGCGTCGCCACGCTGCACCCGCTGTGGGAAGAGCGGCTCGACGGAAGCCGGCAAAGTGCGCTCGACGAAGGCGCGGTGCTGGATGACGAACACGAGATCCCCGCCACCACGGTGCTGGACGCCGAACCTGACGCGATCATGAAGATGCCGCACGCGACGCTGGCGCCGATCTCGATGGCGCTGCTGATCGCGGGCACGTTCGTGGGTCTTTTGATGTCGATGTGGTGGGTGGCGGCGGGTTGCCTGCTGGCGATGATTCCGGCGCTGCTGTGGTGGTTCTGGCCAAGCCCGGAAATGGGCTGGGCCGAGAGGGTGCGGCCATGACCGCATACGACGAACGCACGCTGCCGCGTCCGCTGCCGATCGGGCCAGCCGGCTACCGCACGCCCGGATGGTGGGGCGTGCTGGCGTTGATCGGCACCGAAGCCGCGGTGTTCGCATACCTCATCTTCAGTTACTTCTACCTGCAGTCGCAGACGTCGCAACCGTGGCCGCCCAGCGGGCTGCCGCCGCTGCGCTGGTCCGCGCCCAGCACCGCGATCCTGCTGGTCAGCGCCGCCACGATGTGGTGGGCCGAGCGCGGCATGCGGCTCGGCGCGTTGCTCCGGGTGTATTCCGGCCTGCTCCTGACGCTGCTGCTGGGCATCGCCTACATCGTGTTGCAGTGTTTCGATTGGCGCGGCGAGCCGTTCCTCGCCAACAGCGGCGCGTACGGATCGCTGTTCTACGCGATCACCGCCTTCCACGTGCTGCACACCGCCGCGGGCGTGCTGATCCTGGCCGCGGTCACCGGCTGGTGTGCGCTGGGCTACATCACGCCGCGACGCAATTCCGCGGTCACGGTGGTCGCGCTGTACTGGTATTTCGTGGTGGCGGCGTGGATCGCGGTGTTCATCACGTTGTACCTGCTGCCGTGGATCACGCCGCATGGAGCCCCGCCATGAACGTCGTCACGCCCACCAACCCACCCGAAGTCGCACGCCTGCCGGTCGGGCCCGCGCTCACCTTCGCGGTGTTCGGCGCGCCCGTCGCATGGCTGCTGCAACTCATCGTCGGCTACGCATTGTCCGCGCACGCCTGCTATCCGCTCGACGTGCCGCTGGTGACGCCAGTGTGGCCGCGGTTGTGGTGGTGGCTGATCGGCATCGACCTCGCCGCGGTTTTGATCGCAGGCGGCGCGCTGCTGACGGCGTGGCGCAGTCACGTCGCGTGGCGCGGCGTGGACCCGCGCAGCCCGGGCGAGCTCCGCAACCGTTTCATCGCGCACTGGTCGGTGCTGACCAGTGCACTGTTTTCAATCGCGGTGGTTTTCACGATCGTGATGTTGTTCATCCAGCCGGTTTGCAATTATTGAATTGGTGACGGCGGCCATGGCTCCGAAGCCGAAAATTTCAAAATCATCATTCCGGGGCCGCGCGCAGCGCGGAACCCGGAACCCAATGACTTTTGCGCGAGAGGCAAAGCCGCGGGGTTCCGGAGAAGCAAAGTCACTGGGTTCACTCGCGCCATCCCTGGCGCTCGCTCTGCGAGCCGCCTTTGGCGTTCGCGTTTGCAATCCTGCAAACGCGGTCGGATCGCGGCTTCGCCGCGTCCGGAATGACGACATGGGTGATGTCGCATGTCGCAGATATTGATGGACTGGAGCTTCGAGCCTTGGCTGCTGGCGTGCATCGTCGCGGCGGCGGTGCCCTACGCGCTCGGCGTGCGCAGGATGGGCGCGCAGCGCGGCGCAATCCTGGGACGCTGGCGCGCGGTATCGTTTTTCGCCGGCCTTTTCGTGCTGTTGCTTGCGCTGGTTTCGCCGCTGGACACCGTGGCCGACGATCTCTTTTCCGCGCACATGTTCCAGCACATGCTGTTGCTGCTGGTGATTCCGCCGCTGCTGGTGTATGGCCGGCCGGTGATCACCTGGTTGTGGGCGTTCGACCTGGGCGGACGGCGTGCAGTGGTGCGCGGATGGAAGCGCACAGGGCTCGACGCGGCCTTCCGGGGGCTGATGCACCCGCTGGTCGTGTGGGTGCTGCTGACGGTGGCGCTGTGCTTCTGGCACCTTCCGGGCCCGTACGACGCGGCGGTCCGGAATGAATGGCTGCACGATCTCGAACATTTGAGTTTCCTCTTGGTTTCGCTGCAGTTCTGGACGCTCGTGATCGAACCGTACGGCCAGCGGCGCGCGCTGGGTTATGGCGCGACGGTCGTGTTCGTGGTGTCCGCGGGATTCGTGATGGGCATGATCGGCGCGGTGCTGACGTTCGCGCCGGCGCCGCTTTATGGCGCGTACCTGCATGCGACGCAAGCCTATGGCCTGACCCCGCTGGACGACCAGCAGCTCGCGGGCATCATCATGTGGATTCCTTCCAACCTCGCGCACGCGGGCGCGCTGTGCACGGTGTTCTTCGCATGGTTCCGCGCCGACGAGCGTCGCGCGACGCGCGCGTTCCGCAGCGTGCCGCACGCGCTGCCGATGTTGCTGGTCGCAGTACCGCTGCTGGCGCTGATGCTTTCCGGCTGCGCCAATGATGCGCAGGATCGGGCGCACGACATCGCCGTGCGGCGCGGTGCGCAACTCATCTCGAAGTACGGGTGCGGCTCCTGCCACACGATCCCCGGCATCAACGGCGCCGATGGGCTGGTCGGCCCGCCGCTGACGCACTGGAGCCGACGCACGTACATCGCGGGCGTGCTGCCGAACGATCCGGACAATCTGCAATTCTGGATCCAGCATCCGCAACAGGTCGTGCCCGGCGTGGACATGCCGGACATGGGTATCAGGCAACAGGAGGCGCGCGACATCGCGATTTATCTGGATACGATCAGATAGCGCACGCGCCGCGCGCCGGCAATGGACAAGGAGAAGTTTCATGACGGAATCGGGCAAGACAATGAATGTCGGCGACGTCGAACGCGTCGTGTCGGGGTTGGCGGGTGGTGCGCTGGTGATGTGGGGCTTGCGGCGGCGATCGCTGGGCGGACTGGTGCTCGCGGCGGCCGGGGCGGAACTGGTCCGGCGCGGCATCAGCGGCCATTGCGCGGTGTACGAATGGCTGGGCAGGAATGCCGCGCAAACCGGGCCGATCGAGATCGAAAGCGCCGTCACCATCGACAAGCCTGCGGCGGAGCTGTACCGAGCGTGGTGCAACCCGGACATGCTTTCGCGTGTGATGGGCGATTTCGCCGACGTGCGTTCGACCGGCGAAAGACACTGGCGCTGGAACGCGCACGGACCGGCCGACAAGGGCGTGGAATGGGAATCGGAAATCACCGAGGAGCGCGAAGGCGAGTTGCTGCGCTGGCGCTCGGTCGGCGACGCGGCGTTCCCGAATGACGGCGAAGTACGCTTCCACGAAGCGCCGCAGGGGCTCGGCACCGAGGTGCGCCTCGCGATGCGTTTCGATCCTCCAGGCGGCGCGCTCGGCCGCGGCGCGATCAAGATGTTGGGACCTACACCGCAACGGCTTGCGAGCCGCGCGCTGCTGCGTTTCAAGAATCTCGTCGAAACCGGGTCGGTCCCGGTGCCGCAGGGCAACGGCGCCGCGCAAGCGGGCACCGTTCCCGGCCAATTCGGGTGAACGGGATATTGCCCGGAGCCATCGATTCAAATTCATCGAGGAATGACTGATGCGAGCAGTCACGTTCCACGGCAAGGAAGATTTTCGCGTCGACAAGGTGCCCGATCCCAGCATCCAGTAACCCACCGACGCGATCGTGCGTATCACCTCCACCGCGATCTGCGGTTCGGACCTGCACCTGTACGGCGTGCTCACGATGTTTATGGAGGAAGGCGACATCGTTGGCCACCGCGTGGTGGTGCCGTTCAACATCGCCTGCGGGCATTGCTGGATGTGCAACCACGGCTTGATGGCCCAATGCGAAACCACGCAGGTGAAGGCGCACGGCAACGGCGCCGCGTTGTTCGGCTACACCAAGTTGTACGGGCAGGTGCCTGGCGGGCAGGCCGAATACCTGCGCGTGCCGCAGGCGTAGTTCGGCCCGATCAAGGTGCCGGAAGGCCCGAACGACGAGCGCTTCCTGTTCCTGTCCGACGTGCTGCCG
>Ga0207486_1000031_pt1 | contig 21209 bp, 18 predicted proteins | sample NitcycUWRG01A310_FD_188045 | JGI IMG/M metagenome (GOLD analysis project Ga0207486, IMG submission 188045) | Soil microbial communities from Arlington Agricultural Research Station in Wisconsin, USA - Nitrogen cycling UWRJ-G01A3-10 (SPAdes) | ecosystem: Environmental > Terrestrial > Soil >... | reverse complement strand
GGCGGTGGAGGCCGATGCGGTGTTCTGCACGCCCTGAATGAGGGCCAATGGCGCTTCATCATGAACCAGTTCCAAGGGTTTGCCTCGCGCGGAGCGATGCGCGTCCGACGTGAAGTCTCCGACCGTCACGATCTTGACGGCGTCCGCGCCGTGGTGGGCAGGTGGCCCGTACATTTCCCCCGCGACTTTCACATCCACGCGCTGACTCGCCATTGCTTGCATTGAATCAGCGTGACCTTTCCGGCTTTGCCAAGGCGTAAGTCGACGGAGTAACTCGAATTGCTTCCAGTTCATCGCGCGCAGGCTGTCGAGTCCCGTTTGTGTTTCCAGCAAACGATCTCGCTGGCGTCGGCCGATAAATGAGGCGAAAGCAGCGGCCCAGCAAATGCCTAGCAGCGTCCAGGCAAGGATCGACGTCGCGCCACCGTTCGCCGCCTTGCCGATCGGCGCAAGAAACGCGTTGCTCGATGAAGACACATGTCCACTGATTCCGTAGCGCACGCCCACGCAAGCAACGATCCCCAAAACGATGCCAACCGGCCACAGTGCCGATGCGATCAACTCAAACCCGCCCTGTCTGCGTCGCGCCATTCCCGTTTCCCCTGTTGAACCACCAATATCCGAAACCTCAAGCACAAATGATGCCGGCACCTTGGTCTATCTGCTTGATCGCCGTTTGTCTTGTCCTGGGTTGCATGATTGGGGAGAACGATGAGCGAAGTCGAGGCCGGTGTCGAAGGCAGGGCGTGGACGCGGCGCGAAGTCGAGCTCGGTGAATGTCCATCTGCACATGCTGCGGATGCAGCTCATGGGCCAGACGCCGAACAAGGCCGAACACAACCGGCAGTTGCAGACCATGCTTCCCGCTCGTTCGAAGGCCTCGATCGATACAAGCACTGCAACATCAGTGCCGTGCTGGTCGAGTTGGGCGTTCCGCCGCTCGCTGGGTACAGGCCGCCGTTCAACTGCCAGCAGCAGCTGCTGGTTCCAGTTGTTTCGGAGGCCATCGGGCGAGACGCTCTTTGGACGAAGCCACGCTTCGTCTGCGTTGAACGGCGGGGCGAGAATCGACAACATCCGCAAGACCCGTTCGCGGGTTTCGGCAACGGTGTATACCTCGCCGGACGCCTCGCGTTGTGCGTTCTCCTCGACAGCCGTTGTCTCGCTTCAATGAGTCCAGCCCAACGGGCCGCGCTCGACCGGACTCAGTTCAACGATTTCAGGTGTTGCAGTTTGGCGGCGTAGATGGCGCGCCATTGCGGGGTGGTGCTGTTCTCTTTCGCCAGTTCGAGTTGCTTGCGTGCCAGTCGCATGTCGCCGAGATGCGACGCGGCGACGGCCAGTTGGAAATGCGATGCAGCATCGTAGGGTCGCTCCGACAGCGCCTTTTCGAACAGCCGTGCCGCTTCCGCGAACCGGCCCGCTTGCATCGCCTCCATGCCCCGATCGTAGAAGTAGAACGGCGAATGGCGCTGGATCTGCGCCAGTCGTTGCGCCAGTACCTGCGCTTCCGCGCCGCGGCTTTCCAGCGTGAGTACCCGCATCAGGTTGGAGATCGCCGAAACGTTGTCGGGATCGCGTTGCAACGCGTAACGCATCGCGCGCTCGGCCGGTGCCCGCTGGTTCCGCTCGAGGTAGATGACGCCGAGCGTGTTGGCGGCGTTCGCGAATCCGGGATCGGCTTCGAGCGCCGCGCGGGCAAACCAGTAGGCGCGATCGAGGTCGCCGTCGACCATGACCTCGGCCGCGCGGTTGTTCATGTACATCGCGATGATGGTTCGCTCCGGAATCGGCCGCGACACGGCGCTCGCCATCTGCCGTGGCGGCAGGAAGTCCACGATCATGGGCGTTTCGTCGTCACGGTAGAACGGAAAGCTCGACCTGCGCGGGCCGAGCACCAGGTTCACGTGTTGGCTGAGGATCGCGAATCCGGCATCACGCGACCAAGTGTCGAAGTCATGGACCTCCTGGTAGGTCACGTGGATGTCGAGTTGCTTGGCCAAGGCCGCAGCCATGATCACCAGCGAGAGGCAGTTGCCTTCGCGCGCCTCGAACGTTTGCGACGCGGTGCGGGTGATGGCCGAGTCGTAATCGATCAGGAGTTTGCCGTTGAGGGCATTGAGCAGGGCTTGCCGCGCATCGCCGTGGCGGGTCTGCGGAATGATTTCATCCGCAATGAAGCGCCGCATCGAGGCGTCGACGGCAAAAATCGATCCGTGGTCTACCGGCTCGGCGGGTGGCTTGAACAGTGCGTCGCGGAAGAGTGGCGTGACGTCACCGCGACTGGCGGTGGGTACGTGCGCGCAACCCGCCATCGACGTCGCGAACAGGATTGCACCGACCCGCAGCACCCGGATGAAGGTTTTCACCTTCGCCTCCGCAGCGGGCCTGTATCCGCTTGGCGGTCATTCGATGGCCTGCTGCACGGTCATCTTACACTGGCGGGACCGAGGCCGGATTCAAAAAACGGCCCGCAAGGGAACGGAGCAACCAAGGCAGAATGTTGACCTTCATCCCGTTGGTGCCAATCGGCGAGTCGCCATGAACAAACGCCTGATCGCGTGGTGCAGTTTTGTCCTGCTCGCATCCATCGGCGGCGCTGCGCGAGCGGCCGATGCGCTGCTGCGCAGCAATACATTGCCGGCGCGTTCGCGGGGAGGGAGCTGAAACAAGGGTCAGGGTCGACTTTCCAGCAGTCGTAGAAGCGGGGCAGGGTCGCTTCCCGGTATGGGCTATACGGAAGCGCAACACTGGTCGTGTCAGACTCGCCACGCAGCAGGTTGCAAGCGAGGTGGAACATGAAACGTATCGCCGGATCCGACCGGAGCACCATCGCCCTGTTTGCATCGCTCGCGCTGTGGCTGGGCAGCATCGCGCCGCTGACTGCCGCCGCGGTCACGCCCGTCGAATCCCCTGTATCGGTGACGTTCGTCAACCCGCAGCAATTCACCGAAAACCGCCTGTACGGCGCGCAGGACCGGTTCAACCGGATCGATTACCTGGCACAGCTGAAGGCTTACCTGATCAAGCAGGGGCAGGCCATGCTCGAGCCGGGTCAAAGCCTGCACGTCGACATCACCGACATCCAACTTGCCGGTGCGTATGAACCCTGGCGCGGCCCGCGATGGAGTTACGTGCGCATCATGCGCGACGCCTACCCACCGCGGATCGATCTGAACTTCAGGTTGGTGGGCCAGGACGGCAATGTGCTGCGCGAGGGCAAACGGGTGTTGCGCAACCTGAACTATTTGCAAGATGTGAGCCTGCCTGCCGCGACGGGGGCGTCGCTGTATTACGACAAGGCGTTGCTGCGTCGCTGGCTGGGTCGCGGTCCGGACAAACTCTGAAACGCGGGTATTCCGCAGCGAGTAAAAAGCGTGTCAGGGACACACCAGACCCGCGCACGGGGCGAGTGATGGGCGCTGGCTGATTGCAGTTTCTGCTGCAGGCATTTTCACTACCCGGCATCTCAGGCCGACAGCCCCACGTCTCCTTCGAGCACGGTTTGCCGCATTTGCGGTTTTTCGCCCGCGCGCCACAAAGCCGTTTCGAAACGCACGCGATAGCGCAGCGGCCCGCCGTCCGCGCGGTCACTGCGACGGATCGGCGGCGGGATGCAGACGAACTCGGTCGTCATCTTTTCCGCATCCACGCGGACGGTGGCGTAGCCGTGCCCGCCCATGTCGACGAACGTGAGATGCGGGGCCATCTCCGGATTGCTTGCAGCGTGCGCCTTTTCCAGGTCGCCACTGCGTGCGTATTCCAGCGCGGAACGCACGCCGTGGTTCAACAGCAGGTTCATGGTGGGCTCGGGCGGCGCGCCGTCGCGGTCGGCCATGAACAGCGGACGCAACGGATCGTCCTTGCGCCCGTGCTCGTAGGCTTCCTGCATGCCGAGCGACGAGATGGACCCGCCGACGAAGGTGACGCCTACAGGCTGGAATGTGGCGGGCGGCAGCGCCTTCGCCGCGTAGCCCGCCCAGAAGCTGTGGCGATCGCCGGAGACGATGGCGAAGCCGGTGATGCCGGCGTCGCGCACGGCATCGAAGATCTCGCCGCGCTCGTGATAGATGCCGCCCCAGTCGCCATTGGACAGGACGGCATAGCCATCAATCCATTTGCCCATTTTGGCGGGCATGTTCTGCGGATCCACGCGCCAGTCGGGCGTGCCCAGCGAATTGCCCCAGATCTTCCACGTCGCGTCCGCGGCGCGCAGGCGTTTCAGGAACCACGTCTTCTGCTTCGCGCCGAGCATGGATTGCGGCGGCTCGCCGGCGCGGAAGTTGGCGATGGACCTGTCGCCGAAGGAAAGCTTTGCCGGCGGATGGCCGCCGGCAAAGTCGCGGCCGCTGTCGAGCTGCATGGACAACGCTTCGGGGAAGAAGGGGAATGACACGCCCTCGAACAGCGGCTTGAGCTCATCGCGATTCGAAGGATCCGGCCCGCGGAAGCTGTGCTGGTCGGTGAGGATCAGGTCGATGTGGCGTCCCCAGCGCAGCGTGCGGTAGGCGATCAGGCTGTTGATGGCGGCGAGGTTGTTGGGTTCCTGCCCCAGGCCGTTCTCGTCGAAGTCCTTGACCGGCGCATCCACCACGTGCGGCGCGTCGAAGGTTTCGAGGCTGCTTCCCTTCGGCGAAACGCGCGCCGGCTGGAATTCGAACCAGGCCTGGTTGGCCGCGACCTTCAGCGCCTGTGCCCAGACCCGGCCTTCGCCGAATTCCTGGATGGACTGCCAGCCCTGCCACGAGAATTCGTGGTTGTCCCAGATCGCCACGAACGGGAAACGCGCGCGCGCGTCCTGCAGATCCGGATCCAGCAGGTAGGCGTGGTAGAGCGCGCGGTAATCATCCAGCGACTGCGGGACGCGGAAGCGGTTCTTCGCGACGGGCTTGCCGCCCGTCGGGAATTTCACCGGGAACGTGACGATGCGGTTGTAGCGGCGGCCATCCTTGACCTGGTCGGGGTACTGCACGACTTCGTAGATGAAATCGCCGAGGTGCAGCACGAAGCCCAGCCGGTCCTCCGGCGCGGCGCGTTCGTCCTCCCAGATCATCCTGCGATACGCGTTCAACGCGCCCTCACAGACGTCCTGGCAACTGACGAACGCGAAGCGCGCCGGTCGCGGGTCGTCGCGCCGGGGCGCGGTCAGGGTGCGGCCGATCCGGCTGCCGTTGCCGTCCTCGTCGGTGAAGCGGTACCAGTATTCGCTTGCCGGGCGCAGGTCGGCCACGAGCACGCGACAGGTCCAGTCGGATCGCGCCAGGATGCGCGCCATCGTCTTCGCGATCACGCGCGTGAATGCAGGATCCTCGGCAACCTCGACCTGCAGGCGGGCGTCCTTGCGCCCGTCCGCGTAGGGGCGCCGCGTCCACAGCAGCACGCTGTTTTCGTCGGGGTCACCCGATGCAACGCCCTGCGGATACAGGTCGCGGCGTTCGCGCCAGCCGCTCGAGGAGGGGCGGGCGGGCGTACAGCCAACCGCCAGGGCCGCGCCCATCGCGGCGGCGAGTTTCAGGAATCGGCGGCGATCGAGGTCGGGCATCTCGTTTCATGGCGCGGCGGGCGCGTTGGTGCGGTTGCCGTCACGCTAATGCCCGCCAGGCGCAAGCGAGTGTGCCGAAAGTCGGGGAGGCTCCGTTCTTTCCCTATTTACTCCGTCACCCCTTTTTGTCGCGCGGTGCAGGGCGCAGGTTTTCCAGTTGCGGCGTGTAGGCCTTGACGAAGGCGTTGTGCAGCACGTTGACGATTGCGCGCCAGGTGCCGATTTTCTTGTCGTCGATACGGCCACTGATCGGGACGCGGGTGGCGAACTGATCCTTCTTTTGGTTGGTGAAGATCGAGGTGATGCCCTCTGCGAGGGCTTGCCACGCGACCTCGAACGGATTTTCGTGTTCGTCCTCCACGTCCTGTTTCCAGCTGAATATCTTCATGTCGTGGAACAGCGGCTTAGCGTAGCCGTCGAGCCTGCCGTCGCGGGCGTTGAGTTCCATGACGAAATCGCCTTTCCCGGATTCGAAGTCGAGCTTGGCGTAGGCGCGCGCCAGGTCATTGAGCCGGGTGAGGTCGATGTGCAGGATGCGCAGCTTGAACGTGAAGTCGGCGGCATTTTCCAGCGGGTCGAAACTGGCGGAGGTTTCCAGGGGTGCCTCGCCCAGGACCTGCGCGGTGGCGCGCATGTCGGCGACGCGGCGTCCGCCGCTGCGGTCGGCGTTGGTGAGGTTGGTGACCACGGCGTTGACTTGGGTGGCCTTGACGTCCACGCGGGGCCTGGACGAGAAATTGCGGAAGGTGATGGTGCCGTTGTCGACTTTCACTTCATCGAGGCGAATCGGGACGAGCTGTTGCAATTGCGCGCGCCAGTCGACGCCGCCGCCGGCCTGGGTGCCGGCCCCGCCGTTGCCGTCGACGAAGTTCAACACCGGCCGCTCGAATTCGACGCTGGCGCGGATCGCACCGTGGATGAGTGCGCGCCAGCTCAGGTGGATGTCCATGCTTGGCGTGCGCAGCAGCGGCACCGGCACCTTGCCGCTCACCTTGACGATCTTCAGGTCATCCAGGCTGTAGGCGCCACGCCACAAGGAGATATCGACGTCGGCTACATGCCCGTGGTAATCACCCATGCGATCCATGCGCTGGTTGAGGGCATGCCGCACGATCGAGGGCAGGGCGATGCGCAAGCCGATCAGGGCGACGATAACCACCGCCAGTGATCCCAACAGGACAATGCGGGAGCGCCGTGTCATGTTTCCAATCTAGGCGGCGGGTGGTGAAAATCACGTCGCCGGATACTTTTTGCAAAAAGGGACGGCGGAATCGAGGGCGGCTACCATCGGGCCATGTCCAAGCTGCTTCTGAACCTGCGCAACGTGCCCGACGACGAGGCCGACGACGTGCGGGCGTTGCTCGACGCGAAGCGGATCGCGTTCCATGAAACCAAGCCCAATCCCTGGGGCATCTCGGCCGGCGGAATCTGGGTGACGGAAGAAGCGGACTTCGCGGAGGCCAAGCGCGCGTTCGACGATTACGAGCAGCAGCGCAGTGTTCGTGTCCGGGCCGAATACGCGGCTGCCAAACGCGCGGGCACCGCGGAGACGTTCGTCGGCATGCTTCGCGCGGATCCGCTGCGCGTCGTGACGACCTTGCTGGGCATCCTCCTCGTGTTGGGCCTGGTGGCGCTTCCGGTCATCCTGTTGCGGGGTTGACCGCGACGAACCAGGGCAGAATTGGAATCATGCGAAGGAACATGTGAGGGAAATGGGCGATCTCTTTCCCGATACGCTGCAGCCGGGCGAAGTCGGCATTGCCGGCCTCCCCGCATTCATTCCGCGTTTCTTCGCTTTGTATCCGGATGCGGAGGAGCTTCCGGGAATTGTCAAAAGACAATTGCGGCTGTGTCGCGAGCTTGCGCCGTCCGGCGGCATCGTTCCGCGTCCGGCCCGGATGCTGCATGTGAGCGTCGCGTTGTGCGGTGCTCCGCGTCGGCTGCGGTATCCGGTGGAGGCGGCCTTGCGTCGAGCGCAGGAAGCGTTTTGCTTTCCCGCGTTCGACGTGGTGCTCGATTCGGTGGCCTGTTTCGGCAGCGACGGTACGGCCTTCGTGGCCGTCGCGGATACGAAAACGATGGCGCTGGTTCATGATTTGCGGCGCGCGTTGGCTGACGCGCAACGACCCTTCGGCCTCGTCGGCGAGAGAAGTGCGACTGTTCCGCACCTTACGTTGGGATACGGCAAGCGGCCGCTCGATCGGCGGGATGCGATCGAGCCCATCCGGCTCCGGGCGACGGAAGTTTGCCTGGTGATCAGCACCGGACATTCGGAGCACGAGTGTGTGGCGCGTTGGCCGCTCGGTCGAAACCGTGGAAAGACATGACGCCTCCCATGCGTGGCGTGCCACCGAGTTGCAGGACAATCATCGGCGCCGAATATCCAGCAACATTTGTGCGCACCATTCAATGACAGTTCGCATCCCCATGATCTTCATCGGCTGCGCAGGCTGGTCGATCGCATCGGGCCATGCGGGTTCGTTTCCCGGCGGCGGCAGTCATCTTGAACGTTACGCGCGCGTTTTCAACGCGGTGGAAATCAATTCGTCGTTCTATCGGCCCCACCAGCCGCGGACTTATGCGCGCTGGGCCGAATCGGTGCCGGCAGATTTTCGCTTCGCGGTGAAAATGCCCAAGGCCATCAGTCACACGAAACGCCTGCGCGACTGCGGCGCGGAGGTGCAGGCATTTCTCGAACAGGCAAGTTGCCTCGGCGCGAAACTCGGCATCTTGCTGCTGCAATTGCCGCCTGGCCTGGCCTTCGATCCGGGGATCGTGTTGCCGTTCCTGGACGATCTGCGCAAACGTCACCACGGCGCGATCACTTGCGAGCCTAGACATGTATCGTGGTTCAGGGCGAGCGTGGATGCGGCCCTGCGCGAGCGTGGGGTCGCTCGTGTCGCGGCCGATCCCGCACGCGTTCCGCGCGCTGCCGCACCGGCGGGCGACCAAAGGAACGAATACTTGCGCTTGCACGGCTCGCCTCGCATGTACTACGACGCTTATCCAGACGAAACGCTGGCGCGTTTGGCGCGTCGTTTGACGCGTCCCGGAAAGCGAACGCGCGAGCGCTGGTGCATTTTCGACAACACCGCAGAAGGACATGCGATCGACGACGCCCTGAAGTTGCAGGCGCTGGTTGAGGATTGCGGTGCGTCCCAGCATCTGGACCCGGCCAAAAAGGGCGCAGGGTTTCGGCGCCGCGGCTAGCGGCCAGCCGTCTTCGAAAGCCCTCATTCGGGCCCCGGCTCGGGACCAGTCGAGCCGCCGTCGTATCATGGGACAAGTGTTGGCATCAATCCTGCACGCCACAAAAGAGCTACCTGAGCCCGAACGATGACCACGACACTTCCCCCGCTCGCCGAGGTACTCGACCTCATGCCCGACGCGGTGTGCGTGGTCGACCCGGAGGGGCGGCTGCTGTTCGTCAACGCGAGCTTCCAGCGCATCTTCGGCTATGCGCCGGAAGAGGTGCTGGGCAGGCAGATCTTCAGCCTGGTCCACCCCGATGATCGCGAGATGACGGCCGAGCAGGCCGAACGGGTGATGGCGGGGGAGCTGCAGCGCCACTTCCGCAATCGCTATGTCCACAAGGATGGACATACCGTGGACATCCAATGGTCGGCGCGCTGGTTGCCGGAGCATCGCGTGCGGATCGGGGTCGGCCACGAGGTCACGGAGCTGCGGCGCGCCGAACGCGAACTCGAGCACCGCGCCAACCACGATTCACTGACCGGCCTGGTCAACCGGCACCGCCTGCAGGTGGAACTGCAAGCCGCCATCGATCGTGCGGCCGACGAGGGCGGCGGACTCGCGCTCTTGTACATAGACCTGGACGGGTTCAAGCGCGTCAACGATCGTGCCGGCCATGCGGTCGGCGACCGCTTGTTGCGCGAGCTTGCCGGGCGCATGCAGCGGGGCGTCCGCCAAAACGACCTGGTCGCGCGCGTCGGCGGCGACGAATTCGTGGTGCTGCTGCCCGAGTGTCACGACGTCCACGCCGCGCGGGAAATTGCCGACAGTTTGCGGGCGCGCCTTACGATGCCGTACCGGCTGCCGGAGGGGCTGTTTCAACTGGACGCGAGTATCGGCGTCGCCACGTTTCCCGCCGATGGCGCCGGTGCGGAAGCTCTGCTGATGCACGCCGACAAGTCGATGTACGCCGCCAAGCATGGCGGGCGCACCCGTGTCGAAAACCTTGTCGTCGAGGAATTGAAATCAGCCACCGGGACGGCGTGATCGAGGAAGCATTGCGCCGAACCGGTGGACGAAACCGCGGTGCGTGGATCGGCCACGCCCCGGTGAGGCGTTGGTCCTGGCTCGGACGACGACGAGAAATCGTCGCGGCTGGAGCTCCTTGTTGCTGGAGCTAGCTTTGGATCGTCATCAGTTCGAGCCAGCCTTCGGCGCGTCGCCGTTCTTGGCCGCTTCGCGCTGCGCACGCTTCTTCGCGTCCTTTTCCGCCACTTTCTTTTTCTTGGCGATTTCGCGTTGACGTTTTTCAAAGGAATAGTTGGGCTTGGCCATGAGCAATCCGTCTGGGCTGGAGAGTGCAGTTTAGAGAAACATGGCCGCCGGACAAACTGACTCAACGAAAACAAGGGTCAGGGCCCACTTTCCAGCGGTTTTTGATTCCTTGAGCGTGACCCAGGTTGGCGCGTGATCGCTCGTGTGTTCCCGGCCGCGCATCTCCCGGTCCACGCCTGCAGATTGAAGACGCGGTGCCGCGGCCGGACTCGAGGGAATATGATCGATCCGGGCTGGCACACTTCGTACCGCGCATCGCGTACCGGGTGAGCCATTGCGCGACCGGTGCGCGCACTCGAGGAATACACGGCAGAAGAAGGATCGATGGCCATGACGAGCGCAAAGACGAAGCGGCGGATCGTTTGGGCGGCGCTGGGTGCGCTCGTTGCGGGGGTGATCGTCATCATCGCGATCAATCTGTGGCCGCACGAGCAGCAGTTGCAGCATCGGCTGCAGCATGTCAGCGCGGTGGACAGCGTGCAGTTCCGGCGCGAGATCGGGACGCTGCTGGGTGCCAGCGTCACCGAAGGCAACGCCGTGGCCGACTACCAGAATGGCGCGGAGTACTTTCCGGCCATGTTGACGGCCATTCGCGGCGCGCAACGCAGCGTCAACATGGAAACCTACATCTACTGGTCCGGCGACATCGCCAGAAAATTTGCCGACGCCTTGATCGAACGCGCCCGCGCCGGGGTGAAAGTGCACGTGCTGGCCGACTGGGCCGGATCCTCGAAAATGAAGCGATCACTGGTTGAACGCATGCGCGCCGGTGGCGTCCGCTTCGAGTACTTCCACCCGCTGCATTGGTATTCGCTTGATCGGATCAACAACCGCACGCATCGCAAGCTGCTGATCGTCGACGGCAAGGTCGCTTTCAATGGCGGAGCCGGAATAGCGGACGCGTGGAATGGCAATGCCACCCGGCCGGATCAGTGGCGCGACATGGAATTTCGGGTGGAGGGCCCCGTTGCGGCGCAGATGCAGGCGATTTTCGCGGACAATTGGCTGGCCACCACCGGCGAAGTGTTGCTGGGCGACGCTTACTACCCGGACGCGCCGCGGGCCGGCAACACCGCGGTGCAGGCATTTGCCAGTTCGCCCGATGGCGGCAGCGTCAACATGCAGTTGCTGTACCTGATGGCGATCAACGGCGCGCGGCACAGCATTGACCTGGAAGCCGCGTACTTCGTCCCCGACGACTTGACCCGGACCGCACTGCTCGATGCGTTGCATCGTGGCGTGAAAGTGCGCATCGTCGTGCCCGGTGCGCACGTGGACAGCCCGGTCGTGCGTAATGCTTCGCGGGAGACCTGGGGCGTATTCATGCAGGCGGGGGCGCGCTTCTTCGAGTTCCAACCGTCGCTGTTCCACAACAAGTTGATGGTGGTGGACAGCTATCTGACGATCGGCGGCTCGGCCAACTTCGACGAGCGCTCCTTCAAGCTCAACGACGAATCCAACCTCAACATCCCCGACCGTGCGTTCGCCACGCACATGACCGAAGTGATCGACGCCGACATCAGCCGCTCGCGTGAAGTCACGCTTGCGCAATGGCGCGATCGCCCATGGACGCGACGCGTGGCCGACTGGCTGTCGACGCTGGGTGCGTCGCAGCTCTGAAGGCGGAAACGGAAACAGGAAGCCGGGGTCGGAGCGAGTGCGAATCGAGATTCGTCATCACGATGAGCCGCGTAGGAAGTGATTCTCGCGCCGCGTGATTTCGCAAGTCCTGCAGGTAGTGGATTTGATCGATCTCTGCGAAAAGCGCGGGCGGCGAGCATTGCCACGCTGGATCACGTGCCGTGCGATGCCGGGGCCGAGCCGGTGGCGACGGGGCATGGTCGCGATCCTTGCAAGACGGTGCGGCATTCTCGCTGTCGCGCGCACGCTTGTCCCCCGGGGTCGCCGGGAACGTCCGTCGGGAAAAGTCGATTCTGATCCCGCGGTTTAACAAAAAATACAGTAATTCAAAGAAGGCTTGACACGCTTCCGTCGGGCGATCATGTTACGAAAATTCCGGCAACGGCAAGGAGGCATTATCGGAGTGGAGACGGGAATTACTTGGTTTTCCGTCTGGACGTCGAAATATTCTGCATGGCGAAACTGCGTCGCAAAAGTGACGTCATAGAGAGTTGTCGCCGCAATGCATGCCCTTGCCTTGAACTCATGGTTTCATCCTTGGTCGGGCCCGGTTCCTGTGCTTTCGGAGGCGGGCGTTACTCAATAGACGCAAAGCGTTTCAAATAGCTGAAGGCAGCGTCCCGGTCCATGCGTGAAGATGCGATGCCTATTGCAGCACCCGGGATATGTCAGTGACGTAACCTGAGGACGGCGGCCGTGCATTTGCTGCTGGGTGATCCGCAAGCTCCTTTCTGTTTGCGAGTTCGCGCCGTGTTGGAGTCGCGCAACTTCGCGACCCATGTCATGGCGAACCCATTGGTGCATCCATCGCGTTTTGCATGGCGATTGGATAATGGGCAATCCGCCACCCGACTTGCCTGGGATGGCGGGCCGTCGATTCGTAACGAAGACATCTCCGGTGTGCTGGTAACCGGCACGGCGTGGATTGATCCCGCCGGTTGGCAGCCCGATGACCTGGCCTACGTGTACGCAGAGACGCAGGCAGCGCTGCTGGCATGGTTGTGGAGTCTTGATTGCCCGGTGGTCAACCGCTTTGCGGCTGCGATTTGGCATCGCCCCAAAATTCCGTTCCTGTTCTGGCACCGGCTGTTGCGGCGCTGTGGTCTTCCGACGCCGGACACATTGGTAACCAACGTGGCGCGGGAGGCCCGGGCGTTCGGGGATCGTCCTGGCCAGGAAAACATAGCGGGTGTTGTCTATGGGCCACTCACCAGCGACATACGTTACTTGGTATCCAGCGACCAGGACTGGAACGGCATGGCCGCACTACAGCGCTACGCGCCGGTTTGCCTGGCGCATCCACACGGAGCGGTACAACTGGTCTGTGTGGTGGGTGAGCAGGTGGTGTGGGAAGGGGAGCCGCCTCCCGAAATGACCCCGCTTGAACCGGCCTTGCGTCGATTTGCGGCGGCGGCGGGTTTGACTTTCGTGGAGATGGCTTTTGCTCCGGCTTCGGACGGTCACATTTGCGTCGTGGCCGTCGAGCCCCATCCCAACTTCGAACGCTTCGGAGATATCGCCCAAGAGCAGATCGTGGAGGGAATAGTGCGTTCCATTACGGAAGCACCGCGCGCCCGCAAGGGTTCCGTGCAATCAAGGCAATCGAGCTTCGCATGATTCTCGTCTGCGGTGGCTTGGCCGACAAGGTGACCGAACTGGTATGTGCGCGGTTGCTGGACTGTGGCTATCCATATCGATTGCTTGATTTGGGAGGTTATCCAACCGGATTCCAATGCAAGTGGCGCTGGCGAGACGCTGGACCCGATGGCTACATCGTCGGCCCCGATTGGAAGCTCGATCTGGACGAGCTAACGGGTGTCTATATCCGTTACCTGGGGCCGGAAGGACGAACGCCTCCGCCCGGCGTTGCACCAGCAGACGTGCCGACGATGTATTTCGAGTATGACACCGGCCTCACAGCCTTGCTGGAGGATTTGCCCTGCCCGGTGGTCAATCGCCTCGCAGGCGGAATGTCCAACAACAGCAAGGCTTACCAGGCATTGCTGGTGCGTCAGTGTGGCCTGCTGACACCGCCTACGCTCGTTACCAATGACCCGGAAGCGGCGCTTCGCTTTTACGACGAGTGCCAGAGCGAGGTCATCTACAAGTCGTTGAGTGGAATCCGATCGATTGTCAGGCGCGTAGAGGCCGACCAGTTGGAGCGCCTGCCTCTGTTGCGCCACGCTCCAGCCCAGTTCCAGGCGTTCATACCGGGAGAGAACGTGCGGGTGCACACTGTAGGTGACCAGTTGTTTGCCACGCGGGTGCGTTCGGATGCGGTGGACTATCGCTACGCCAGCCGCGAAGGCCACCACGTGGAAATGGAACCCACCACGTTGCCCCCGGCTATTGCGGAATCGTGTATGCGTCTTGCGCGGCGGCTGGATCTGCTGCTGACCGGCATCGACCTCAAGGAGGATCCGGACGGCAACTATTACTGCTTCGAGATCAATCCCTGTCCGGGCTTCCTGTACTACGAACAATATACCGGTCAGCCAATCAGCACCGCACTCGCAACCCTGCTCCACAAACCTGCCCCATCCGGATGCGAGTCGGACCATGGTGATGGGAGGAGGGTAGCCGCGCGATGAATCGCACGACCATGGCAGTCGTGCGACGGATGCACTTGAAGCGTAATCGTTACCACAGGACAAGGAGTTCGCGATCATGGCAAAGTCAAGACAAAGCACACGGGACGCCCCTGCGGCGTCCAAGCAGCCCTTCGTCTCGCAGAAAGATCGTCCCGAGATGCGGATCAATCTCGATACGCCGCTCGGCGAGCTGCGGGTCAGGGAATTGTCCGCCATCCTGGGGTTCATGACGGGCAAGAACCCCAACTTCGAAGTGGGCAAAACCTCCTTGAAGGATTTCTTCGACAAGGACTTTCCCGAGGTGGCGAAAGACTGGGTCAAGGAGCTCAAGAGCGAGAAGCTCGAAAAAAACGAGATCAAGGACAGCAAGGGCGAGAAAACCGAGAAACTGGAAAAGCACGAAAAAAACGAGAAGAGTGAAATCAAGGAAGCCAAGGCCGAGAAGGCGGAAAATGATGGTGTCTTCGATCCTGGAAACGTGATTCGAAGGGATCCCAGGATGGATGAAATCATCCAGGCTGTGGCGGGCTTGACCAAGCAGGTGAGTCAACTCAGCAATCAGGTGGCGGAGTTGCAAAAGAAGGGCTAGACGCGAGGGACCGCGGTGTTGCACTACCTCACGGCGGTCGGCCTTGCTCCAACGATCCGGACCGGACCTCGCCCGCGCAGACGCAACGGCTCATCGGGATGCCGTCGGGCGAGGCCTGAATTCTTCGAGTCGAAACGTGTACCCGGATCAAGACGAGCCACGCAGGCGCAACATCGTCGCATCCCTTGTCGTTGCGTTCTCTTTGAGATCCATGGTTCGCACGATCAGGAAGACCAGCGTGGCGAGCGCCAGGATCCGCATCGGGCCGCTGCGGACGACGCGCGCGCCGCGGCGGCGCGCAGCGCCGGCGGATCGGGGCGGCCGCCGCTTGCCGGGGCGGTGATCACGATTCCCAATGCGGTCAGGTCGTGATGACGATGCCGACAACCAGTCCGCGCTGTGTTGAGTCGATGGCTGGCGCTGCCGAGGACACAGACTCGCGCATATGGAACCAACAGGAGACGGAGACAATCGATCTGGAAAAAGGGGGCGCGGAAAACACGGGTCAGGGCCGACTTTCCAGCGGCCCTTTGGTTTCTTCGAGCCTGACCCAGGTCGGCGCGTGATCGCTGGTGCGTTCCCAGCCGCGCACATCCCGGTCCACGCCTGCCGATTGAAGGCCCGGTGCTGCGGCGGGACTCAGCAGAATGTGGTCGATCCGCAGCCCGGCATCGCGCGCAAACGCGTTGCGCAGGTACTTCCAGAACGTGTAGACGCGCTCGTCCGGATGCAGCGCGCGAAGCGTGTCGGTCCAGCCCTGCGCCAACAAGTCGCGGTATGCCGCGCGCACCTCGGGACGAAACAGCGCGTCGTCCACCCAGCGATCCGGCGCGTAAACATCCAGTTCTTCCGGGATCACGTTGAAGTCCCCGGCCAGCGCGACGGGCATGCCGGAATCGAGAAGATCGCGCGCATGGTCCGCAAGTCGATGGAACCAGCGCAGCTTGTAGTCGAATTTCGGACCGGGAGCAGGGTTGCCGTTGGGCAGGTAGAGGCACCCGATGACCATTCCACCCACTTCCGCTTCGAGGTATCGGCTTTGCACGTCATCCGGATCGCCGGCCAAAGCCCGCCTGCGTTCCACGGGATCGCAACCCTTGCCCAGGATCGCAACGCCATTCCAGCTCTTCTGCCCGTGCCACACTGCGCCATAGCCGGCGTCATGGAGGGCGGCGGCGGGAAACTGCTCCTGCGGCGCCTTGAGTTCCTGAAGGCAAACGATGTCCGGCAACTGCTCCTCGAGCCAGCGAAGCAGCAAAGGCAACCGCGCGCGAATGCCGTTGACGTTGTAGGTGGCGATTTTCATTGTTCAAAAACGTGGACGGACCCAGTCAAGTTCCGAGCTGCGCCAGTGCCCTTTTCAGCAATGCGTCGTAAAGCTCCACCCGCAATCGCAAATTGACCAGCAGCACAGACATCCAGTAGAAGAATGCCAGCAAACCGAACAGCACGATTTGCCACCAACTGATTTGTAGCGGCCAGCTTGCATCCTTGAACTGAATGCCGATGGCGGCGAGCACAGGCAGGGCGCCGAGCTTGTCGATGCTGCCGATAAACACGGCATCTTGCTGCGGCACCGATCGAGGCGATGAGGCGCGTAGTTCGCTCAGGGCGTGCAGGCGGTCACGTGGAAATGACCGTAGCCACGCGACGAGGCTTTGGTAGTGCAGCATGTCGAAATCCATATCGCTTACCACTTCGCGCCGCTGGCGGCCAGGCATCATTGCCTGGATGCTGGGGAGGGTCGCGCGCACTGAGAATCAGCCCGGCGATCCCGACAAGCCGAAGCGCCGCCGACGCGGCCACGACCCATGGTCGGGGAGGCAGCACGATGCGTAAACGCAATGCGCCACATAACGTAACGCAAAGCGGTGCGGAAAGTCGGATCGGGCTGTCATCAGTGCGCGGATAACCGGCCGTGCTTGGTTTACTCGAACGATCCGGTTCGCACCTCGCCTTCACGGGCGTAGCGAGTGACGACCACGCCCTTGGGCGTGGCTTTCGACTCTTCGGGGCGGAACGCGCACAGCCGCGAGCCATCGTCGAACAGGCGCTTGCCGCGGCCGAGCAGGATGGGATAGACCAGCAGAAGCAGTTCGTCGACCAGATCGGTGGCCAGCAACTGGTGGACCAGATCGCTGCTGCCTTGCGTTACCAGGTCGGGGCCGTCGTTGCGCTTGAGTTCACGTACTGTCGCGACGACGTCCGGTCCCAGCGCGCGGCTGTTCTGCCATGCGAGCGTATCGGGATGATGGGTGGCGACGTGTTTGGTGGTCCCGTTGAATTCGTCGGCGATGCCGCGATGCGGCGCGTCTTCCGCCACGTGCGGCCAGTATGCGGCGAAGATGTCGTAGGTGCGGCGCCCGAGCAGCAACTCGAACGGCCGCTCGAATACGCCGCCCATTACTTCGTCGGTTTCGTCGGCGTACGGCCACACCCATCCGCCGTGGACGAAGCCACCGCTGGTGTCTTCCTGCGGCCCCCCGGGCGCCTGCATCACGCCATCGAGGCTGATGAACGCCGGGACGATGAGTTTGCGCATGTCGGTGCTCCTCTACGATCGGATGTGCCACTTGGAAGGGCGACGATTGGCGGACCGTAGGATCGACAACGGCCGGATCGCATTCGCTCGAATCCATCGTTGGCGGAAATCCGAGTGGGCGGCGCCGGTCTTGTGGACGATGCAAGTTTGCCGACGTGCGGCCGGGCTTCCGCTCAGGCCTCGTTCATGGCAACGGCCCTATGCCGAACAGTAATGAAGGAGATCACGGTCCAGGCTGGACAGGGCAGGGCGGCGCAGGTGCGTCGCGGCATGTTGCGCTTCCTGCCGGGGTTCTTCGCGATCGCGGTGCTGCTGGCACTCGCAGGCTGCGGGGCCAACGCGACCTTGCCGATCAAGACGCAGATGGGGACGAGTCCGCCGTTGCCGCCGCCCAATCCAGAAACGATCCCGACCGTGGACATCGCCCCGGCCGAGGGCTGGAGCGCCGACATCAAACCAATAGCGGCACCGGGTTTCGAGGTCAGTGCTTTCGCGCGCGATCTCGATCATCCGCGCTGGCTGTACGTGCTGCCGAATGGCGACGTGCTGGTTGCCGAGAGCAATGCCCCGGCCGAAGCGAAGGGCCTGGGCGGCCTGAAGGGCTGGGCGATGAAGCGGGTGATGAAGCGCGCCGGTGCCGGCGTACCGAGTCCGGACCGCATCGTGCTGTTGCGCGACAGCGACGGCGACGGCGTCGCGGACGTCCGCAGCGTGTTCCTGGATCACTTGCACTCGCCGTTCGGCATGGTGTTGCTGAAGGGATCGCTGTACATCGCCGACACCGATGCGCTGCTGCGCTTTCCGTATCGCGATGGCGAAACGTCGATCACGGCACGCGCGGAGAAGGTGACCGACCTGCCCGCGGGCACGATCAACTACCACTGGACGAAGAACGTCGTGGCGGGGCCGAAGGGTGACCTGTTGTATGTCTCGATCGGATCGAACAGCAATGTCGGTGACCATGGCATGGCGGCGGAAGAGGGCCGCGCCCGCATCGTCGAGGTCGATCCCGCAACGGGCGACAAGCGCATGTTCGCGTTCGGCATGCGCAATCCCGTCGGCATGGCCGTGCAGCCGGGAACGGACGCGCTGTGGGCTGTCGTCAACGAGCGCGACGAACTGGGCGGGGATCTCGTGCCCGATTACCTGACGCGCGTGACGCCCGGCGGTTTTTACGGCTGGCCGTACAGTTATTTCGGCCAGCACGTGGATCCCAGGGTGAAGCCGCAGCGTCCGGATCTCGTGGCGCGCGCGATCGTCCCCGATTACGCGCTCGGCTCGCACGTGGCGGCGCTGGGCCTTGCGTTTTACACCGGCGATCTTTTCCCGGCGCGCTACCGCGGCGGCGTGTTCATCGGCGAGCACGGCTCGTGGAACCGGCGTCCGCGCAGCGGCTACAAGGTCGTGTTCGTGCCGTTCGTCGACGCCAAGCCGGCCGGTCCGCTGGAAGACATCCTGACGGGATTTGTCGCTGCCGATGGCAAGGCGCGCGGGCGTCCGGTTGGTGTCGCCATCGATCATGCCGGCGCGCTGCTGGTCGCCGACGATGTCGGCAACGTGGTCTGGCGCGTCACGCCGACTGCGCATGGCGGCGATTGAGGTACGCGTCGAACGGGACTCGCGCTCCAGGCTTGGGACCCGGACCGCATACGCACTGGCGCCGCGCAGTCCGCGCGGGCGCAGCGCACCTGGCCCGAGATTTCAGAAACTTTCAGATTTTTTGCAGGACTCGCCGATCCTTCCCGGCCATGGTGCCTGAACCGCCGGAGGGGTCTGGCGGTGGTGCCCATCGGGCACGCGCCTCCATCCACTTTCAGGAAGAACGGCAATGTCCAGATCGCCAACGACAGTCGGAAACCGTTTGCGTGTTTCGGGTTGCGCACAGGAAGGCGTTGGAAAACGACCTTCGCCTGTGGCGAGGTTGTGGGCGCGCCTGACGCGCCGCCGCGGCGCCTTCGTTGCTGCCCTGGCGCTGGCTGCAGGCGCGACCACGCCTGCGACCGCATTCGCGCAGGCCCAGTGCACGCCGATCCTCAGCGGGCTGCGTTTGCCGGTGGCCAGCCTCATGACCCATCAGGGCCATCTGCTGATCGCGGAATCCGGAGACGGCACCGCCGGTTCCGGCCGGATTTCCATCCTCGACAAGGACGGGACCCTGCGCACGCTGCTCCGGGGATTGCCATCCGGCCCGGCCGACGTTGGCACGCCCTCCGGTCCCAGCGGGATATTCATGCGGGGACGCAGCCTGTATCTCGCGATGGGGACCGGCGACACGGGAATCCTGGGACCGCGCCCCGGCACGACGCTGGTCAATCCGAACGGGCCCTCCTCGCCGATCTTCAGCTCGGTACTGGCGATCAGCTTCACTCCGGGCGCGGAGATGCAGACGACCGGATTCACCATGACCCGGGCCAACCAGCAGGCGCTCGCCAACGGCCAGTTCGTGATGCTGACCGACAGCCGCGGCTACGTGATGGTCATCCGCATGCTGACGAATTTCCCCGAGTACGTGGCGTCGCCGCTGCCGGATGTACCCGGCAACATCAGCCTTTCGAACCCGTTCGGCATCGTTGGATTTGGACGATGGCTCTTCGTCACCGACGGCGGACGCAACCTCGCGTGGAAGGTCGATGCGTTGAACGGTGCACAGACGGAATTCGTCAGCTACCCGAACGTACCGAACCCGATGTTCCCGGCCGTCGGCGGACCGTCCATCCAGGCCGTGCCGACCGGCATTACCACGTCGCGGGGCAAGTTGTTGTTGTCGCGGTTCACCGGCGCGCCATTCGCGACCGGCGTTTCCAGCGTCGAACGGATCGATCCGGTCACCGGCGAAGATACGCGCCTGATCTCCAACCTCACGACGGCGATCGGCACGATTCCGTTGCGCCAGGGACACCAGCCGCTGCTGGTGCTGGAGATGGCCGCCAGCGGGCCGTTCTTCAGCGGGCCCGGCACGATATTGAAGTTCGATGATCCGGCGGGTGCGCCGACCACGGTCGCGAGCTGCCTGGTCGGGCCCACGTCGATGACGTACGACCGCTCGACCCATACGCTGTATGTCACCGAGGAAGAAGGCAACCTCGTAAGCGTTCCCTATCCGTAAGCCGGCAACCCAAGCGGGAACCGGGCCAGGGACGGGCCCGGTTCGGAGAGGATCGCTTCCATCGACTGCCAGCTTGGACGGCGTGGCGTCGAATGCGAACTACGGGATTCCGTGCGCGTCGGCGGCGGTGAATTGCATCTGCTCCATCAGTGCACGGAAGCGTGGATGCGGGCGCAGGTTGTTTCAGCGCGCTTCAATTCGAATGAGGGTTATGCGCACGTTGGCAAGTGGCGACGTGCGGTGTCGAGGAGGAGGCGCGTCAGTCACAGGCTTGCAGCACGCCGGTGGGTGCCGCATCCGCGGGCCAGTTCGCCGCGGTCAGCGTTACCTTGCCTTGGCCCTGGAACGACGTTGCCGAGTGGCCCAACTGCAATAGAAAAGCGCCGGCCGGCCGCTGCCAACGCTGGCCCCGGCTGTCGAAGTCCACCAGCAGGCGTGGGTCGGCGGTGACCGTCAGGTGCGCGGACTGGCCCGGCTTCAAGGCTACACGGCACCAGCCCGCCAGTCGCCTCACCCTGCCCGCGCCGGGCTGGGTCACGTAGAGCTGCGGCACGTCGATGCCTTCGCGCGAGCCGTGGTTGGTGACGGTGAACGAGGCCGTGACTTGGCCGCCTTTCAGGTGCGCTTCGAAACCGCTGTATTCGAATTGCGTATAGGTGAGGCCGTAGCCG
>Ga0207486_1000022_pt1 | contig 23842 bp, 16 predicted proteins | sample NitcycUWRG01A310_FD_188045 | JGI IMG/M metagenome (GOLD analysis project Ga0207486, IMG submission 188045) | Soil microbial communities from Arlington Agricultural Research Station in Wisconsin, USA - Nitrogen cycling UWRJ-G01A3-10 (SPAdes) | ecosystem: Environmental > Terrestrial > Soil >... | reverse complement strand
TCCTGCACCACTACCCACGGCAGGCCATTGCGGTAGGCGTACTGGGTCTTGGTGAAGCCCTTGTCGGTCTGGTTGACCTGCTCGATGATGAATTCGACGCCGTGGACATCGCTGAACACCTGCCAACTATGTGATTCGCCGATCTTGCTGGAGGTGCCGGACTTCACTTTCATGCCGCCGGTCTGGCGCTTGGCGTTTTCGAAGTCGGCCAGCATCTTTTCCGCCGGCGTCGGCTCGGCCACCAGCGTCAGGTCGACGTTGGCGGGCTGGCCGTGGGTCAGCACCGGCTGCTGCAATTTCGTCGAATAGGTGCGGCCGTTGTCCTGCATGGTCGCTTGCAAAACGTACAAGTCGTTCGGGTTGATCGCAGACGAGGAGAACGGAATACGGAATGCCTGCGGGAACTGCGGCGGGCTGAAGTCCTGCTTGTTGACGGTGACGCTCGGTTGCCGGGTGACATCCACCAGCGAAAGTTCGAGTTTGGCCTCGGGGGTGATCGCCGATGGCGGATTCTGCACCGTGACGGTACCGCTCACCGCGGTAGCCGCGGACGCCGGCGTTTCAGCCGAAGCGGTCGCGGCGGCCGAAGGGCTGCCGCTTGACTCGCTGGAGCCGCCGCACCCTGCCAGCAGCAGCGGGGCAACCAGCAATGACGCAACAACAAGCTTTCGCATGGGGGGAATTCCTCGTGATGGGATCGGCGCGCATCGGATGCGGCGCACCGGCACAAGCCCGCGCGTGGATGCGGGCCAGAACTTTCATGTTACCGCGGGCCGCTGCGCGACGAAAGACGTCGTGCTGGCGGCGTTCACCCGGGATGAGGAGATGTCGTCACCACGTGAACTTCCAGTCCCTGCCATGCATCGCGAAACGAGCGGAAATGAATTTGACACAATCTACCTTTCGTGATGCTTTCGTCATCGTTGCAACTCTGTTAATTTACGGCTAATGTGAACTCTGCGTTAACGTTCGGCTTTGCTGAACCGGGAATAGCGTTCCCGGATCGACCTTTCCGTCCGCTTTCCGCGACGCGTAGGGGCGTCAATCAACACACCACCGCACCACGGGGAGTACTCCTGATGAATCGCAAGCTTCTGGCTTCCGCAATTTGCGCCAGCCTGTTCGTTGCAGGCACGGCGTACGCGCAGGACAACACGGCACCGCAGCAGGCGCAGGATCAGTCGACCACTACTGCGCAACAACAAGAGAACAAACGAGAACCGAAAACCTTGGAGGCAGTTACCGTTTCAGGATCGCTTCTGAAGCGTCCCGAGTACGAAACAACGTCGCCTGTGCAGGTCGTTCCGATCAAGGCGGACGAAGCGGCAGGTCTCTTCAATGTGACCAGCTTCGTGCAATCGACGGCGGCGGCGGCAGGTTCCACGCAGATCAACGGTCAGTTCGGCGGCTTCGTAATTGAGGGCGGCACGGGTATCCAGCCGATCGACCTTCGCGGCTTGGGGGCCCAGCGCACACTCGTCCTGCTCGACGGCCAGCGGCCAGGACCGGCGGGTACTCGCGGGCAGGTAAACAATTTCGACCTCAACGTCATTCCGCGGGCCATTATCCAGCGCATCGAAATCGTCAAGGACGGTTCGTCTTCCATCTATGGTTCCGACGCTATTTCCGGCGTGGTCAACCTCATCACCAAAAAGCGGCTGGATCACACTGAAATGGACTTTTTCGTCTCCTCGCCGGAACACGGGGGCGGCGAGCAGTACTCTGCTTCCATTGGCACAGGTTGGAATTTCAACAAGGGCAATATTACATTCGCCGCCGAGGTCAATCGGCAAGAAGCGCTCAAGATCGGCCAGCGCGACTTTCTCGACTGCCCCCGTGACATGGTCTACGGCCCGGACGGCCAGCGTGTTGACCGCCCGGACCATTCGATCCTGGAAGGGACCAATCTTGCAGATTGCAACAATTTGCTGATCCAGACCGTTATCGATCCTTTCAGCGGCCAACGTTACGTGCCCACCAAGGACGGCAGCACCGGACCGAACAGCCCGGTACCGGGATACCACCTGTCGCAGCGGACCACGTACGCGCAGAGTCCCACACCGTTCAACGACCAAGTCACCAATTTTGCAAAATACGGTGACGCCTATGCGATTGATCGCAACCAGACTGGCACGGCCTATCTTGCCAGCAGTTTCAATTTCGGCGCCGTGGACTGGGATACCCAGTTGATCCTGAACCGTCGCACTACCAATCACAATGACTGGCGACAGTTCTTCCCGATCGTTTTCAACGACAACGGCTGGTCGACTGCCGACTCGAGTTTCTACGGCGGTGCGGGCACCAAGCAAAGCGGTTTCGAGCCCGTGATGCTTTTCCCGTTCAACCAGAAGGTTTCAGTGAATTACCAGTACCTGCGCACTGCCTTGTCGGGTGCATTCGGCAACAGCAGCTGGTCTTGGGCGGTCAATGGCAGTTACACCCGCTCGGATGGCGACTACAGCTGGCAGGCAATCAGTGCCGAGAAAAGCGGAGACTGGAATAACCCGCTCAATCAGCTTACCGGCAGATCGCTCGTCAACTATTTTGATCCCGGTTTCCTCGATGGGTCGAAAGTGAACGAGCTCTACGGTGCGATTGGTGAATACCTGACGGGCAATACCCTTTACAAGCAGCAAGATCTCAACGCCGTCGTCAACGGCAACCTGTTCGAGCTTCCCGCAGGCGCGGTCAGTGCGGCGTTCGGCGCCGATTACCGGCACATGTCGATTGACGACCGGCCGCCCCCGGCTTCATGGGGCCTCACTGGTGCGGGCGAAACGGTAGGTTCCGACCATGTCACGGAGGTGTTCGGCGAAGTGGGCGTGCCGATCATCAAGGGGTTGCCAGGCGTCGAGTCCTTGAACGTCGACTTGTCGGGACGGGAGTTCAAGTACGGTTCGGTGGGCAGTTCGGCAAATGTGTGGAAGTATGGCCTCAACTGGCAGCCGATTCCGACCTTCCGGATCCGCGGCACCATCGGCACCTCGTACCGTGCACCTGCTCTTTATGAACTGTATCTGGCCGACCAGACCGGATTCGTTTCGCAGTTGTCGATTGATCCCTGCATCAATTGGGCGGAGAGCTCCAACCAGTTCATCCAGGCGAACTGCGCGGCCGCGGGTATCCCGGGCAATTACGCAGGCAATGGCCCAACCGCTTTGATCTCCCAAGGTGGCGGCAAGGGCTTCCTGAAGCCCGAAACTTCCCGTGCCAAGTCACTTGGCTTCGTCTGGTCGCCGACATTCGCCAACCTCAATGTGGCTGTCGATTACTTCGACTACCACATTCGCGGTGAAATCCAGTCGCTCTCCGGAAGCAGCATCGTCACGTCCTGCTACAACAAGCCCGTGTTCCCGAACGATTTCTGCAACATGTTCGAGCGTAATCCGGGCACGGGCACCAATCCGTACAACATCACGGCAGTGCACGCCACCTACGTCAACGTGAACCAGGAGCGCGACCGCGGCTACGACGTGCAGATGAATTACTCCGAGGATTTCTCGTTCGGAAAGCTGTCGCTGGACGGAGAGTTCACCTACACGATGCAACATGTCCAGCAGGTGTTCAGTAGCGCGGAAGCCAGCGGATTCGGCATCAACAACTTCACGGGTTCGATCGGAAATCCGCACTGGGTGGGAATCCTGAACGCCAGCCTGAAACGCGGTGACTGGACGTACAACTGGCAAGGCTTCTATACGAGTCCTTCCTCCGATTGGCGGTTCGAGGATCCGGTCTTCACCTACCTCGGGCTTGCCAATACAACCGAAGTCATCCGGATGGGTGGGCAGTTGCGGCACAGCGTATCGGCAAGCTACAACTACGCCGACAAGTTGAACATCACGTTCGGCATTCGCAACCTAACGGATCGGACGCCGCCACCCGTCTCGGGCACCATCGGGACGGAAAACCTTGCAGGCAATACCGTGCTCGGAGCCACGCAATACGACTGGTTCGGTCGCACGTATTTTGCGCGGTTGAATATCAAGCTGTAACGCGCAGAGTGGTATTGTTCGGAAAGAGGCGACACATTGTCGCCTCTTTTTTTAGTCTGCCTACCCATGAGCGGGCGCTTTCGAAATCTTTGTGAATGGGAGAGTGAGGCTTCCATGGGACAGCACGTCCCTTGCGAGGTATCAAAGTTCAAGCGGCACTTGATTGTGCCCCTTCAATGGCGGCGCTTGCCGTTGCACTGAAACTCAATGACGTGTTGCGCGACGCGGTACACGCGTTGCTGCCCACCAGCAGTTACAATCTTCGGCGTGGTCTTTGCGGGCAAAGGGTGTTTGTGCTCGCGGTTGAATAAGTAGGGAACGATGCTTGCCACAGCATTACCGGCTCTGGCGGCAGAGGCCAGGACCGAATTTCGGGAAGCGGCGCCCAGGCAGCCTCGCTGATTACGGAATGGCATCCAATACAGACCCAGAATTTTTGCAATCCTCGCAGCGGCGTCCGCTCTCGCGCGTGGCGTCACGCATGTGGGAGCGAGCGCGCAAAGAGTGGGAGCAACAGCAATTTGACGCCGCCGAGCGATCCTTGGCGAATGTCGTGGCGTTGGCGCCGGACAATTCAGAGGCCGTCCGGATGTTGGGAGTTGCGGCCCAACGTCGGGGCGACCATGTGGCTGCCATCGCCTGGTTTCGACGAGCGCTCGTATCCATGCCGCACGATGCTGGTTTGTGCATCGGGTTGGGCATCTCATTATTCGAGGTCGAAGAAGTTGATGAAGCTTTGATCCTTCTGCGGCGTGCCTGTGAGCTTGCACCAGCACTGGCGCCCGCATGGTTCAATTACGGCAAAGCGCTCGAAAAGCAAGCGCGGATGGAAGATGCCGCCGTGGCCTTGCAACGTGCACTTGACCTGGATCCTTCGCATATCTCTACCCGCTTGTCACTGGCTCGTGCACAGGTGAGCTTGGGCAGGATTGATACTGCCGTGGCGGGATTCCGTGAAGTACTGCGTCGTGATCCCGATAACGCGGAAGCGTGGTTCGGCTTGTCGAACCTCAATACATTTCAGTTCAATGCCGCCGACGCAGCACGTCTGCAGCGCGCATTCGGGCGCAAAGATCGAACGGCTGAAGATCGAGAGTTGCTTGGCTCAGCTTTGGCCAAGGCACTGGAAGCCCAAGGCGATTACGTGCATGCCTTCGAGATATTCCGTGATGTCAAGGCGTCGCAACGGCAACGGGTGAAGGGCAGTGCCGCTGGGGAGCAAAGACGCGTGCAAACAATCGCACGAACGTTCGCTCAAGCATTGCCTGAGCCCTTGGATGCCCGGCTTGGCCAAGAGGTCATCCTCATCATCAGTCTCCCACGCTCCGGCTCGACTCTGGTCGAGCAAATACTTGCTTCGCATCCGCAGGTGGAGGGCGCCAACGAGATTAGGGACATGCAGCTTGTCATCGACGCGGAAGCGCGACGCCGTGGTTCGGCGTTTCCGTTGTGGGTGCCTGAGGCTACAGCGGAAGATTGGCATCGATTGGGTTCGGAATACCTTGCCCGAACGGCGCATTGGCGCAAGACCAAACCGCGCTTTACCGACAAGAATCTCTTGAACTGGTATCTGGTTGGCGCGTCAATGACTATGTTGCCCGCTGCTCGTGCCGTGATGGTGCGACGCGATCCGCTGGAGACCTGTCTCGCATGCTATCGGCAATACTTCACCGGCAACGCCGGGTTTGCGTGCGACCTGGACGACATGGCCGATTACTGCATCAATTTCATGCGCCTGACGCGCTTTTGGCTGGAAAAATTTCCCACCCGCATATTCGATCTTCAATACGAGACACTGATTGCCGATCCTGAAGCGACGATCCGTCGTCTGCTGGCCTTCTGTGGCTTGTCGTTCGACCCTGCCTGTCTTGCATTCCACAGGACGTCTCGCGCGGTCCTGAGTACGCCAAGCGCAGCCCAGGTGCGGCAACCCTTGCGCCAAGACACTGCGCGTAGTGCCCTCTACGGCGACAAGCTTGACCGCCTGCGCCAACGTCTGCGGGAGGCGGGTTTGCCGGAGCGTGACCCCAAACCGGAAGCGCCGCTCTAGGAGACCCGGTTACCAGTGCCCGATTCCCATGGAGCCGTGACCAACCACGTCCATGAGGCCTACTGAAAATGGAACAAAGAGCGAGTTAAATTCACCGTCTGACCCTTGTTATGGGTGACCATTCCTAAAAGAAGCCGGCTGGCGCGAGCCCCGCCGCACTTAGGCGACGCCTGTCCGAACTTTTCGTTATGCTATGGTCGACAATCGCGGCGCCACAGGTGGCATGAAGCGTGCGCATTGCGGAACAACACATTTCGGAGTGAACAACATGCAGAAGCCGGTTTTCCGGATCTTGCTCGCAGGCGTTTTCGCAGTAGTTTTCGCTCCATTTGCGAGCCACGGATCCGAGGCTATCCCGATCGAGGATTTGGCACGTCTTCCCGCCTTGCAGGGGATGTCCATGAGTCCCGACGGCAAGCACCTTGTGGGGCTCATTCCAGCGCCCAATAATCCAGACAGTACAGCCTTGGCGACGTGGGACACTTCGTCATTGGCAGCGGGACCCAAAGTAATTACGCCATCCGGAGACCGGATGAAATTCATAGCGGCATTTGCCCTGAAGGCGGACAAGGTTCTGGCGGTGGCTCGACAAGAGTGGACCGGCGATCTTGGGGGATGCGGGGAAGGCAAGGACGCCGGGTCGACAGAGACATTCGTGACCAAAGCTTACCTCACTGGTGACGATCAGAAAAAATTTGACGAAGCCTTCACCAGCGACAAAGTGCGGAACGTTGGTGTGAGCGAATCTACCCGACGATGCCTGGAGATCAGCGGCACGGCGAGACTCGTCGACATGCTCCCGCTCGATCCTGACAACGTCATTATTGAACGAGCCAGCGGCGTCAGTCTGGTCAGCACTTATTACCTTTACAACCTGAAAACAGAGCGGACGAAGCTTTTGTTTACGGGTGGCTCTCGCACCACGCCTTCCTTGTTCGACTCTCGAACTGGCAACGTGTTAGCAAAGACCGAGATTGAGCCGACGGGTGATGATTACGAGCAGAAGATATACATCTTGAATCCCAAGAATGGGCAATTCGATCTCCAGCGGCCGCTGACGACAAAACTGTCGAACCGTCACGTCGTGGACGTGGTGGGTCGCGACGATGCGACGGGGAAATACTATGTGCTGACCGACCAGTTTTCGGACAAGGTTCAGGCACGTGTCTACGATCCTGTTACCCAGAAGTTTGATCCCGAACCACTGGTGGCCGACAAGGATTATTCGATCGGTGCGCTGCTCTTTAGTACGCGGCACAGCAACTTCAATCAGATCATCGGTTTTGTCATTGAGGGTCCATATCGCCACACCGTGTATGTCGACCCTACGCTCAAGGGAATACAGGCGGGCCTGGAGAAAGCATATCCAGACCAGGAAATCGGCATTTCGAGCTATACGGACGATTTCTCGAAAATATTGTTCACTACCGAAAGCGCGAGCGATCCGACCGCCTACCATCTGCTGGTGGACAAACAGGAGGTCGTCAACTTGGGCAGTGAGCGCCCCTGGCTGAAATCGGCCATGACTGGGGAAGAAAGCTGGGTGACTTACAGGGCCCGTGACGGAATGGAAATTCCCGCGATCCTGGATCTGCCAGCGGGCTGGAAGAAAGGTGACGCGCCGGCACCCTCGATCGTCATGCCGCATGGCGGCCCTTGGGCGCGGGACTACATCGGCTGGGACCCTTCCGGTTGGGTTCCGATGCTCACCTCGCGTGGCTATGCGGTATTGCGTCCTCAGTATCGCGGGTCAGCGGGTCTCGGTCGCGAGCTTTGGCTTGCGGGCGACGCGGAGTGGGGCAAGAAAATGTCCGACGACCTCGATGACGGCGCGGCTTGGCTGATTTCGCAGGGCATCACCAGCAAGGGCGACATTGCCATTTTCGGTTATTCCTACGGTGGCTTTGCCGCGGTAGCCGCTGACGTGCGCTCACCGTCGCCGTACCAGTGCGCGATTGCGGGCGCACCCGTGGCCGACTTGGGAAGGCTGGGTACGTCGTGGAGTGACAACCGCCTGCAGCGCATTTTGCAGGGCAAGACGGTCACGGGCATGGATCCGATGGGCAACACGGACAAGGCTCACCTGCCGATCATGCTGTTCGACGGCACGCGTGACGTGCGCACACCACCGGCAATCCATGCTGAACGTTTTTACGATGCCGTCAAGGATAAGGTTCCAGCCCAGTTTCATTCGATTCCCGACATGCCCCACAGCCTGCCGTGGTACCCGAGCCAGCAGCGGCAGACTTTGAACTTGATCGTTGGTTTTCTGGCCAAAGACTGCGGGTTATCCCACCCGGGACCAGCCAACTGATCCTGCTCCGCCCCGGGCAAGACTCTGGGGCGGACAGTTCGGAAAGCCGGAGGCAGTACATCGCCTGATCAAGGCAACCGCCGCGCATCCCGCACCGCACGCGCTGCGCGTCTCGGATGTCGATCAATGCGTGTTGCAGCGGTTCCAGCCTCGTCACGAAACGCCGCCACTGGTTCGAGTTCGCGGCGGCGCCGACGACCACGCCGACAGGTAACGCTCGAATCAGGCATGGTGGTGCGCGATTTCATCACGCGAGCGCGCATGCATCAGCGCATTGCCGCGCACCAGCGCCTGTCACGATTCGTCATCGCGGCCCAGGTCCTCCGGCGTCTTGTAACGCGCGAATTCGAAGCGGCCTGATCGTGCGTACCGGTTGCCATCGCGAACCCGATCCTCGCGCCAGGCGATCTGCGCGGCCGCGAGACGCGGGCCGGCGCCGCTTCCGTCGGTCGCGCGCATCGTTGCCAGCACCTCGCGCGCGGCGCCAACGTCGCCGCGGACCGATGCATCTGGGCACGGCGCACAAGGGATCGGAAGCGAGATTGCGGTCTGTCGCGGCGGCTGCCATTACAGCAGTGCGATTTCCGCGATGGCATCGAAGCGCGCCTTGATCCGCGCCAGCAGCGCGACGCGATTCGCGCGCAGTATAGGGTCTTCGGCCATCACCATCACGCCGTCGAAGAAGGCATCGACAGGCGCCTGCAACTGCGCCAGCCGCGAGAGCGCGCCGGCATAGTCGCGTTCCGCCGCGGCACGTTCGAGACGGGGCGCGTTGTCGCTGCGGGCAGCGTCCAGCGCCTGGGCAAGCGCCTGCTCGGCGGGCTCGCGCAGCAGTGCTGCATCCAGTTCCCGTTGCGCGGCGGCTCCCGCGTCGATGCCTTCCTTGCGGAGGATGTTGGCCACGCGCTTGTTGGCTGCGGCAAGTTTCTCCGCCTCGGGTTGTTGCGCGAAGGACGCGACCGCGCGCAGGCGACGATCGAAATCGACGAGGCTGGCAGGTCGAACCGCCGCCACGGCCTCGAACTGTTGCGGCGCGAAACCCTGCTCCGTGTAGTAGCCGCGCAGGCGGTCGAGGATGAAAGCATGCAGTTCTGCCGCAACGTGCGCGCGGCGCTCTTGCAGCACCATGCTTCCACTCGCGAGCGGCTCACCCGGTTTCGCCCTGGCTGCAAAAGCCCCATCGGGGATCTCCGCCAGCGCGTTTGTCAGCAATACCTCGAGGTCAAGGTCCAATCCGCCTTCGATCAGCGTGCGCGCCAGGCCCAGCGCCGTCCGTCGCAGCGCGAACGGGTCTCTGTTGCCGGTGGGCTTCATGCCGACCGCGAAGATGCCGGCCAACGTGTCCAGCTTGTCGGCCAGTGACACGCACTGCGCCAGCGTGCCCGCGGCGATGCCGTCGCCGGCGTTGCGCGGCCGATAAAACTCGTCCAGCGCGTTCGCGACTGCGATGGCTTCACCTTGCGCTGCCGCGTAGTGACGGCCCATCACGCCCTGCAGTTCCGGGAACTCGCCGACCATCCGGGTCAAGAGATCGCATCGCGACAATCCGGCGGCGTGCGCCACCTGCGCCGAGTCGACGTCGATGCCTTGCGCGAACAGGCGCTCAGCGATCGCACTGGCGAGCTCCGCCACGCGTACGGTCTTGTCCCACACGCTGCCGAGTGCTTTCTGATAGGTGACGTCACGCAGCCCCTGCTGGTACGAAGCCAGCGGTGTCTTCAGGTCTTCGTCGAAGAAGTATTTCGCGTCTGCGAAACGCGGGCGGATCACGCGCTCGTAGCCGTGGCGGATCTGCGCAGGATCCTTCGATTCGAGATTCGCGATGCCGATGAAATGCTCGGTGAGCTTGGCGTCGGCATCGAACACCGGCACGAACTTCTGGTTGGCGCGCATGGTGGTGACCAATGCTTCGTGCGGCACCGCGAGGAAATCGCGGTCGAACGTGCAGGCGATTGCGACCGGCCACTCGTTGAGATTGGCCAATTCCTCGAGCAACGCATCGTCGAGGTGCGGTGTGCAACCGGTCGGCGCGACGCGCGCGACTTCATCGCGAATCCGCTGGCGCCGCTCCGCCGGTTCGGCCAGGACCCTGGCCGCATGCATGGCGTCGACGTAACTGTCGGCATCGGCCAGATGCACTGGCGCCGGATGCATGAAGCGATGGCCGCGCGATTGCCTGCCACTTTTCACGCCGAACAGTTCGCCCGCGATCACCTGGTCGCCGTGCAGCATCACCAGCCAATGCACCGGACGGACGAACGCGAAATCGTGATCGCCCCATCGCATCGGTTTCGGGATGGGCAACGCCGCAGCGGCTACGTGCACGATCTCCGGCACCAGTTCGGCGGTCGTGCGACCGGGCGAAACATTGCGGTGCACGAAACGCTCGCCCTTGGCGTCGGTCGCGCGTTCGAGCTGCGTCCAGTCCACGCCGGCCTTGTTGGCGAAACCGAGTAACGCCTTTGTCGGTTGGCCATCCGCGTCCAGCGCGATGTTGACGTAGGGGCCGAAACTTTCGCTGCGCTGCTCGGGCTGGGTGAAGGCCACGCCCGGCACCCGCACCGCGAGGCGTCGCGGTGTCGCGAAAGTCTGCGCACGTTCGGTGTCGGCCTCGACGCCGCGCTTCGACAAGCCATCGCACACGGCCTGTGCAAACGCGCGTGCCAGATCGTCCACCGCATGGATGGGCAACTCCTCGACACCAATTTCGACCAGCAGGGCGCGCTCAGCCATGCGCGGCCTCCGCTTGCATTTCACGCGGCGCTGTCCACGCTTTTGCGACGGCATGCGCGAGCGCACGCACACGCAGGATGTAGCGCTGGCGTTCGGTCACCGAAATCGCGCGACGTGCATCCAGCAAGTTGAAGGCGTGGCTGGCCTTCATCACCTGCTCGTAGGCAGGCAGCGGCAGGCGGAGTTCGACCAGCCTGTTGGCCTCGGCTTCGCAGGCGTCGAAGCGGTGGAACAGTTCTTTCGTATCGGCGTATTCGAAGTTGTAGGCGCTCTGTTCCACCTCGTTGCGGTGGAATACGTCGCCGTAGGTCACCACGCCGTGCGGCGCGGTGGTCCACACGAGATCGAACACGCTGTCGACGTTCTGCAGGTACATCGCGAGCCGCTCGAGGCCGTAGGTGATTTCGGCCGTGACCGGTTTGCATTCGAGGCCACCGGCCTGCTGGAAATAGGTGAACTGGGTGACTTCCATCCCGTTCAACCAAACTTCCCAGCCGAGGCCCCACGCGCCCAGCGTCGGCGATTCCCAATTGTCCTCGACCAGCCGCAAATCGTGCACCAGCGGATCGATCCCGAGCGCGCGCAGCGAACCGAAGTAACGCTCCACCACGTCATCGGGATTGGGCTTTAGCACCACTTGATACTGGTAGTACTGCTGCAGGCGATTGGGATTTTCGCCGTAGCGGCCGTCGGCCGGGCGCCGGCACGGCTGCACGTACGCTGCCGCCCACGGCTCGGGACCGAGTGCGCGCAGGAACGTCGCGGGATGGAACGTGCCCGCGCCGACTTCCAGATCCAGCGGCTGCAGCAGCACGCAACCCTGGTCCGCCCAATAGCGGTTCAGGGTCTGGATCACGTCCTGGAAAGTGGGTGCTGCCATCGGTACGGGGGCGCGGCGCAAAGCGCGTTAGTATAGCTGCGAGGCCGAAATCCCGAGCGCTTCTCGCGGATCGGGGGTCTTTGGACAGCGGGGCGAGCAATGGCGGCAAACCCGAATTCGACGTCGGTGATCGGCCGGCACGGACGACTGGAATTGGCCGAAGTGCTGGCGGCATTGATCGCCGACGGCCTGCTGGCCGCCGAAGACGCCAAGCGCATCCGCACGACCAGCCGCGCCGGACGCGGCGCGGTCGAATTGCACCCGCTGGTGGTGATCGCGAGCGCCAAGCCCGAGAACCGTGCCGATCCCGGCAAGCCGCTGACGGTGGAATCGCTGACCGTGTGGCTGGCCGAAAAAGCCGGACTGCCGTATCTCAAGATCGATCCAATGAAGATCGATGTGGCCGCGGTGACGCAGGCGGTGAGCCAGGCCTACGCGCAACGTCACCGCATCCTGCCGGTCGCGGTCGAACGCGGCGCGGTCACCTTCGCCAGCGCCGAACCCTTCGATGCGCACTGGGCCGCGGATCTTTCGCAGATGCTGCGGCGCGAAGTGAAGCGCGTGGTCGCGAATCCGCTGGACGTCCATCGTTATTTGATGGAGTTCTATGGCGTGCAGCGCTCGATCGCCAAGGCGCGCGAAGCCAAGCAGGATTCGATGGATGGCTCGGCAATCCTGAACTTCGAGCAGTTGCTGGAACTTGGCAAGACCGGCGAGATTGGCGCGGATGACCGGCATGTCGTCCACATCGTGGACTGGCTTTTGCAGTACGCGTTCGAGCAACGCGCTTCGGACATCCACCTTGAACCGCGCCGCGAAGCGGGATTGATCCGCTTCCGCATCGACGGCGTGATGCACAAGGTGTTCGAATTGCCGCCCGCGGTGATGACCGCGGTAACCGCGCGCATCAAGATCCTCGCGCGCCTCGATGTCGCCGAAAAACGCCGCCCGCAGGATGGCCGCATCAAGACCCGGTCGGCGGGTGGGCGCGAAGTGGAACTGCGCATCTCGTCGATGCCGACCGCGTTCGGCGAAAAGATCGTGATGCGCATCTTCGACCCCGACATCGTGGTGAAGCAATTCGCGCAGCTCGGATTCTCGGGTGAAGAAGAAACGACCTGGCGCGGCATGGTCGAGCGCCCGCATGGCATCGTGCTGGTGACGGGCCCGACCGGCTCGGGCAAGACCACCACGTTGTATTCGACGCTGAAGCACCTGGCGCGGCCGGAACTCAACGTTTGCACCGTCGAAGACCCGATCGAGATGGTGGCGCCTGAGTTCAACCAGTCGCAGGTGCAGCCGGCGATCGACTTCGATTTCGCGGCCGGCGTACGCACGCTGCTGCGGCAGGACCCCGACATCATCATGGTCGGCGAAATCCGCGATCTCGAAACCGCGCAGGTGGCGGTGCAGGCGTCGCTCACCGGACATCTGGTGCTCTCGACGCTGCACACCAATGACGCGCCGTCCGCGATAACTCGTTTGCTGGATCTCGGCGTGCCGCATTACCTGATCCAGTCGACCCTGGCCGGGATTGTTGCGCAGCGGCTCGTGCGCACGCTGTGTCCGCACTGCAAGGTGAAGGCGAAGCAGGATCCGCAAACCTGGTCGGTGCTGACGCGCGGCTGGGTGATTCCGCCACCGACGGAAGTGTACGAACCGGTGGGTTGCCTCGAATGCCGCAACACCGGGTATCTCGGCCGCACGGGCGTGTACGAGATGATGACGGTCAGCCCGCGCCTGCGCGGCATGATCACGCCGCAACTCGACCTCGCGGGTTTCACGGGCTTTGCTCTGGAAGAGGGCATGCAACCGCTGCGCATTTCCGCCGCGACGCAGGTGCGACGTGGCCTGACGACCGTCGAGGAAGTCTTGTCGGTGCTGCCGGCCGGCGAGTGAGCCGGGTTCGCGGATAGTCGAATGGGTGGGCGATGAAGCATTCCGCGATCGTGATCGGCGGCGGCATCGCGGGCTTGAGCGCCGCCCATCATCTTTCCGCGCGCGGCATCGATGTGGTCGTGCTGGAAGCGTCCGATCGCGTCGGCGGTCGCATGACCAGCGATCGTCACGATGGTTGCGTGATCGATCGCGGTGCGCAGTTCGTGTCCGACGGCTACACCGTCATCGGTGATCTGGTTGCCGTGTACGGCTTGTCGGCGCAGGTGCATCACGTACCCGGCTGGACCGGCATCGTTCGGGAGGGCAAGGTGCGGCGCATCCATCCGCGGCGGCCCTGGACATTGCCGTCCAGCGGCCTGCTGCGCTGGAAGGATGCGGTGCGCACCACCCGTGCGAGCTTGAAGCTCGCGCATGACGCGCATGCGTTGCCGTTGAATGACTACGCTGGCTGGTGCCCGCTCGACCATGAGGACGCGGCGCATGCGCTGGTCCGGCGCTTCGGCAACGACGCACTCGAGTACCTGTTCGAACCGATGCTGGAAGGTTTCTACTTCCAGCCGCCCGAAGGCATGGCGCTGGCGCTGCCCGCGATGGTGTGGAGTTATGGCGCGCGCGGCAAGTCGGTTTCGGCCTTGCAAGGCGGGCTCGGCGTGCTGCCGGAAGCCATGGCCCAACGACTGGACGTCCGGCTGTCGTCACCGGCGATCGCGATCGAATGCAGTACGGCCGGCGTGCAAGTCGCCGCGACAGCGGAAACCTTCCACGCGGACTTCGCGGTGCTTGCGACCACCGCCGGCGTGGCGCGCGCGCTGTGGTCGCCCGCGGACGAAGACGCGGCGTGGCTTCTGGACACGCGCTACAGCACCACGCTCAACATCAGCCTCGGCATTCCCGATGGCATTCCTTCGGGCGCAGCGACCGAGGACATCTACGCCGTGCTGATCCCGCGGCGCGAGCGCAAGGTCATCGCGACGTTCGCGTTCCAGTCGCGCAAATGTCCGCACCATGTCGAACGTGGAGAACTGCTGAACGTGATGCTGGACGGCGCGGCCGGTGTGCGCCTCGTCGATGCATCCGAATCCGACGTGCTGGCCGAAGTGATTCCGGAACTGGAACGGTACCTGCCCGGCGTGGCGTCCCGCATTGCGTTCCCACGCGTGCACCGCTGGTTCGAAGCTGAACCCTGTTCGCCGCCGGGCCGCGCCACGCACCTGCATGCATATCGGGAAACATGGCGCGCGGATCAGCGCGTGATCCTGGCCGGCGACTACATGGCCATTCCGTGCACGGAGGGTGCGGCCGAAAGCGGCCGGTGGGCCGCCGCGCGCATCGCGGAAAGCCTGTCCGGTCCGTCGTAACCGTACTCGTCTCTTGCGTCACGAAGAAACCGGGACGCTCGCGAGCGTCCCGGCTGATCGAGACCGTATTCGGGCCTGGCCATCAGGAACCCGACGCCGGTGGCGCATTGCCGGAGAACTTCACGGCTTCGGCGCCGGTGATCGGGCCGGCTACGTGCGCCCGGTCGCTGATATACAGCTTCACCGGGCGTTCGAACATCAGCGGGCCGTTCACGGTGGCGCCGGCGCCGATCACGATGCGAGGAATGTCGTCGGTGCCGAAGTGGATGCCGAGCACGCCATTGTCGCTCGGCTTCTTCACCTTGATGCCGCCATCGACCACGGCGTTGCCGGTGATGTCGATGTCGCCGTTGACGGTGGTGATGCCCTGTCCGATGTGGGCGCCGTCCACGGTGATATGACTGTTGACGTTGGTGAGTTCGCCGTTGACGGTCGAACCGGCGGCCAGATTCAGCGCGCCGTTGACCGCTTCCACGTTGCCCGAAACGGTGGCGTTCTTTTGAAGCGTGATGTGGCCGTTGACGGTCGTGAGACTCTGCGCGGTCGCGCTGTCGCCCAGGGTGATGCCTCCGTTCACCGTGTCGGCGTTGCCGACCTTGGCGTGCTCGGCGATGTTGATGGAGCCGTTGACGGTGGAAGCCTTGTCGGCCTTGGCGTTGGCACCGATGTTCACCGAGCCGTTCACGGTGCTCGCGTCGGACGTGCTGGAACCCGCCGCGACATCGACCGATCCGTTGACGCCGCTCACGCAGGCGCCGAGTGCGAACGGCAGGGTCAGCAGGACAAAGGCGAGGATGGAAAGACGTGCAGATCGCATGGGGAACCTCCCGCGTGTTGCGCGTTGATCGTTCTGCCAGTGCCGCATGATGCGGCGTGGCGTTGGCAGGACATGATGCGATCCTGCCTGACTATTGTGGTGTCGACAATAGGCAGGTCGGCACCCTGACCAATGGCATCCGATCATCCCTGACCGCCGCTCGTTGGAATCACTCGTCAGCGCCACGAAGTCCGTGAAGGCCAAGACCCGACTTTTCACAACAGCGGCTCCGGGCGGAGCAACCGCTACAATGCATTGAATTCCTGATGAATGCGCCGCCATGCACTCCCTAGTGATGATCCGCCACGGCCAGTCGCTGTGGAACAAGGAAAACCGCTTCACCGGCTGGGCCGACGTCGATCTGTCCGAGCAGGGCCGGGCCGAGGCGCGCGAGGCCGGCGAACTGCTGAAGCGCGAAGGTTACATGTTCGACGTCGCGCACACTTCCGTGCTGAAGCGCGCCGTGCACACCTTGTGGGGCGTGCAGGACGCCATGGACCTTGCGTGGATTCCCGTCCATACGGACTGGCGTCTCAACGAACGCCACTACGGCGCGCTGACCGGCTTGAACAAGGCCGAGATCGCGGCGAAGCATGGCGACGAGCAGGTGCACATCTGGCGTCGCAGCTACGACGTGCCGCCGCCGCCGCTGGATCCCGCCGAAAATTTCAGCGCCAACGATCCGCGTTACGCGAAGCTCGATCCGGCGCAGGTTCCACTGACCGAATGCCTGAAGGACACGGTCGCGCGCGTGCTGCCGTACTGGCATGAAGCGTTGGCGCCAGCCATCCTTGCGGGACAGCGCGTGCTGGTTTCCGCGCACGGCAATTCCATGCGTGCGCTGGTGAAATACCTCGACGGCATTTCCGACGACGCCATTACCGGCCTCAACATTCCCAACGGCGTGCCGCTGGTGTACGAATTCGACGAAGCGCTGAAACCGGTGAGGCATTTTTATCTCGGTGATGCCGCCGCAATCGCCGCCAAGGAGGCCGCGGTCGCCAATCAGGGGCGCGCCAGATAGGTTGGCGAAGGCGGGTTGAAACCCGCCCTACGTGGATTTCATTCGGGTGGCAGGCGAAGCGTTCCTCCTTGACCCAGCCCGGTAGGGCGGGAGTAGCGCAGCGCATCCCGCCGATCTGCTGCGACATCCGAAGGTGGGTTGAAACCCGCCCTGCTATTCCTTGGCCCGTTTCCACGGCCACGCGGCCGCGAAACTCGCCACGCCGATCGCGGCGAGGACGATGGGCGGCCAGATGCCGTATCGGTCGCCCAGCGCGAATACCAGGCCGGCACCGACCAGCAGTGCGCCGCCGAATGCCGCCACCAGGATCCGGCGTTGGATTTCGCGTTGCAGTACACGCAGGTGTTCCAGTTCGCGTTCGCCGAATTGCAGCGGGCCGTTGCCCTCGGCCAGCGCCTCCAGCGCATCGTGGATCTTTTCCGGAATCAGTGGCGCGATGCGCAGCCATTGCGGCAGTCGCTTCCTGATTTCGCGCAGCGCGTGGCGCGCGCTGTAGCGATCGGCCAGGATGCGCTTCAGCACTGGTTGCGCCACCGACCAGATGTCGATGGCGGGATCGAGCTGGCGCCCGAGCCCCTCGACGTTGAGCAGGGTTTTCTGCAGCAGGATCAGTTGCGGTTGCAGGGTCAATTCGAACTTGCGCGCTGTGCTGAAAAGTTTCGCCACCACTTCGGCCAGCGAAATTTCCGACAGCGGCCGCGTGAAGTACGGCTCGCACACCGTGCGCACTGCGGCCTCCAGTTCGTCGACGCGGACGTGCCGCGGCATCCAGCCCGCTTCAAGGTGCAACTCGGCGATGCGGCGGTAGTTGCGCTCGAACATCGCGATGAAATTTTCCGCCAGCCAGTACTGGTCCTCGTCCGGCAGCGAGCCCATGATTCCGAAATCCAGCGCGATGAAGCGCGGATCGCGCGTGCGCGCGGGGTCGACCCAGATATTGCCGGGATGCGCATCGGCATGGAAAAAGTTGTCGCGGAAAACCTGCTCGTAGAACAGCCGCACGCCCTTTTCCGCAAGCACGCGCCGGTCGATGCCGGCCTTGTCCAGCGCAACGATGTCGTCGGCCGGGATGCCGTGCACGCGCTCCATCGTCAGCACTTTTTCGCCGGTGTGCGACCAGAAAATCTGCGGCACGTACAGGTCATCGGAGTTTTCGAAGTTGCGACGCAGCAGGCTGGCGTTGGCGCCCTCGTTCTGCAGGTTCAATTCGTTGTGCAGCGTCTTGGCGACTTCGTCGTACAAGTCGCGTGGGCGGATCTTGTCGGCCTGCGGATGCCAACGTTGCACCAGCCGCGCCAGCGCATCCAGCAGTTCGAGGTTGCGACGCACGTTCACCGCGACGTTCGGACGCAACACCTTCACCACCACGTCGCGCGCGATGGAGTGCGCAGCCGCAGGCTGCGCGGGATTTTTCTCTCCCTCCGGGAGAGGGTGCCCCAGAGGAGCGGGCAACGGCAGCAGCAGTCGCGCCGCGTGCACCTGCGCGATCGATGCCGAGGCTAGTGGTGTTTCGTCGAAACTCGCGTACAGCTCGCCGATCGGCCGGCCCAGCGATTCCTCGACGATGGCGCGCGCGATGGCGCCGGGGAACGGCGGCACCTGATCCTGCAGGTGCGCCAATTCGTCGGCGACGTCTTCGGGAATCAGGTCGCGGCGCGTCGACAGCACCTGGCCCGCCTTCACCCAGATCGGGCCGAGTTCCGTCAGGGCCAGCCGCAGGCGCACGCCGCGCGGCAGCATCGCGAACTTGCGGCGGCGCGGCAGCAATGCGCGGGCCCAGCGCAGCGGCCGCATCGCATGGCTCTCGTCGACCAGGTCGTCGACGCGATAACGCACCAGTACCGCGGCGACGTGCAGCACGCGCGGCAGCAGCCGCAGCGGCGTCATGATCCCAGCCGCTGGATGCGCGCGGCGAGGCGATCGGCACGCTCGCGCAGCGCATCCACATCATCGAGGAACGCGTTCATTTCGGCGTGCGGGACGGTCAGGCGCGCTTCGTCGCGCAGCCAGTCGATGCCGTCGTCGCGAAAATGCCGCGCGGTCTCACCGGCCCGTTTCGCGGCGTCGTGCAGCGCGCGCGCGATTGCGGTGCCAGCGACTTCGCCGAACACGGTCGCGAACGCGGCTTCGAAATCGGGCTTGTAGTCGCGCGCCAGTTTCTGCACGCGTCGCGCGAGTTCGGCATCGCCGGCGATTTCCACTTTGCCGGCGGGACGCGCTTCGTCACCCCGGTCCAGCGCCATGGCAAGCAACGAACCGGGCGTGGCGTTGACTTCGAAATCGTTGGCGTTGCCATCGTCGGCCGCGTTCGGGGGCGGCTCGATCTGCAGCGTGCTGTTGCGCGCGGCGATGGAAAATGCGATTTCCGGCCCGCGCAGATGCACGCCGATGCGGCGCCCTTCCAGCTTGCCGATGGCCTCGCGCGTGTCGGGATCGAGCGCGACCAGGCGATTCAGCGCGAGGGTCAGCGCAAGGCCGCCCAGCTTGCGGAGCGGGTGGGGAATCCAGGCATTGGGTTCGCGATCGGGCATCCAGTGATTGTATGCGATCGTCCTTGCTCGCCGCGTTGGCTGTGCAAAGTCTTCCGGCAGTCAATCGCGGCCATGCGGCACCAGACCGGGCTTCCTGCCCTGGCTTTCACAACAGCCGCTTCATGCGGACGGCTGGGTCGGCGTTGCGTGTTGCGGGCGCCGCGGCTAACCTGCGCGGACTCCGTCGGGGAGTAGCCGCATCCGGCACATTGCCGGGTGGCTTCGCGTCAACATGCTCGGCCTGCAGGCCGTGGCGCGAGTGATCCTCAAGGATCGGCGAGACCGACAGTTCTCACGCGATGCACCCGGGCCGGGACGCGCGTGCGGATTGTCGCGAGCACCCGGCCCCGGAGATCTCCTTGGAAGCTTTCCTCGTTTCGCTGGGCGCCGTGGCGCTGGCGGAAATCGGCGACAAGACGCAACTGCTGTCGCTGGTGCTGGCCGCGAAGTTCCGCAAACCGTGGCCGATCTGCCTCGGCATTCTCGTCGCCTCCCTGCTCAGCCACGCAATCGCCGCCGAACTGGGCGCGTGGCTGGCATTGTGGATGACGCCGGAAGTGCAGCACTGGCTGATCGGGGTGTCGTTCCTGGCGGTGGCCGCGTGGGCGTTGTTGCCGGAAAAAGAAGAACCCGTCGACGCGCCGCCGAGACGCGGACGCGGCGTGTTCGTGGCGTCGGTGATCGCGTTCTTCCTCGCCGAACTGGGCGACCGCACGCAAATCGCGACGGTGGTGCTGGGCGCGCATTACCAGCCGCTGTGGCAGGTCATCGCCGGCAGCACCGCGGGCATGATGCTCGCGAACGTGCCGGTGGTGTTCCTGGGGGCGCGTTTCGCAGCGCACCTGCCGTTGCGCGCGACACGACTTGCCGCCGCGGCGCTGTTTGCCGCGCTGGGGTTGTGGATCCTGTTGCGTTGAGCGAAGCGGCTCTCGTGAAAGCCAGGGCGAGGACGGGCGCGTGCCCGGCCGAGCGACCGGCCGAGAATGGCCGGGCCGGCGCCAGGCACCAAGGATGGTTCTTGCAGGGAATTTGTGGCCGCTGCTTGCATGGTGCAGCGATCACGAACGATTGCAATCAGACCGCGCCGGGAAAACCGAGCTGTCGCCACGCTTCGTACGTGGCGATCGCGACCGCGTTGGAAAGATTGAGGCTGCGGTTATCCGGTTGCATCGGCAGCCGCAGATGTCGCGGTTCGGGGATGGCCGCAAGGACATCGTCGGGCAGGCCGCTGGTTTCGCGGCCGAACAACAGCGCATCGCCATCCGCGAATCGCGTGTCGGTGTAGCGGCGTTCCGCGTGGCTGGTGAATGCGAAAGTACGCGGATGGTGGAGGCAGGCGAGACACGCGTCGAGATCGTCGTGCGCCATCACGTTCACGAACTCGTGATAGTCGAGTCCCGCGCGCCGCAGCTTGGCGTGGTCCAGTTGGAAGCCGAGCGGGCGGATCAGGTGCAGCGACGCGCCGGAGTTGGCACACAGCCGGATCACGTTGCCGGTGTTGGGCGGGATTTCGGGTTGGAACAGGATGACGTGCAGCATCGGGGCATTATGGTGCGATCATCCACGATCGCTGCATCATGCGTGCCCGAGGCAACACAAGTGGCTCGGGCCCACCAACTGCAGGGCGGCCTTCCTTCGCCTGACTTTTCGCGAAAGCACGTGCGATCACCGCGCTGATCGCGCGCAGGCTCGCACCGTCCGGCGCGATGTGCGCCGGAATGTCTAGCCGCACCGCGAGCGGAGCGCTTGCCGAATCAGTGCGCGCGCAGCAGCAGCGCGCAGATGCCGAATACCACCACCAGGGCCGTCATCGCGTACAGGCCCCGCAGAATGATCAGTTCGCTTTTCATGCTGTTCCCCTGTGCAACGGTCCGCCGGGACGTCCCCGGTTGAGGGGAAAGAAGCATCGGGTATGCCATGCGTGGCCGCTACCGGGAATCCACGGCTCGGCGTGTGAACCACGTCACATATTCGACCTGATCGAAGTCACGTCGCCCGTTCGGTGAAACCGGCCTACCCGGGCGGTTGGCATGGCCGGACGGACGCGGAAAGGCCTTCACCAAGGCAGTTCCGCGCCGTCGTACGCCACGAACTTCCCGGCATCCGCGACCTGCGCGCGCTCGATCAGGTCCAGGAGCGCGCGGGCGGAATCGGCCGGCGCCAGGGTTGCGCTCTTGCCGCCCATGGCGGTCATGACCCAGCCGGGGTGCGTGGCCAGCACCACGATGCCGCGCGGAGCGAGTTCGGCGGCCAATCGTTTCACTGCCATGTTGAGCGCGGCCTTGCTCATCGCATAGCTGATGGTGCGAAAACCGTTCGCCTGCGCGATCGAACCGATCTGGGAGGTGATGCACAGGACGCGCGGCTTGTTGCCAAGCGCCAGCAGCGGTGCCAGCGCCTGCGTGATCAACAACGGCGCCGTGGCATTGACCGCGAAACTCTCCGCCAGCGATTCCGACTTGACGTTGCCGAAGCGTTCGCCCGAAACCAGTACCCCCGCGTTGTTGACCAGCAGGTCGATGCGTTGCAGATGCCGCGCCGCGGCTTCCGGCAGCTTGTCGATGGCCTGCGGGTAGGCCACGTCGAGCGGGTGAACCACCAGCCGCCCGTCGTTTGCCGCTGCCAGCGCCTCCAGGACCTTCGCGCTGCCGGGATCGCGGCAGCAGGCCAGCACGCGCGCACCGCGTTCCAGCAGTTGCGTGACGAAGGCCAACCCGAGTCCGCGGTTGGCGCCGGTGACGAGGCAGCGCTGCATGCTGATTTCCCTGGCCTCGGGCAGTGTAAACCCGCAGCCGCGAGCGTGCCTTCGGGCTGATTGCTTTATCCATTCGGCCCGGCTACGGTTCCGGCACAATTCAGCGTCCGGGGAGGACATCATGATGCGTACGCATTGGCTCGCGTGGTTGGCCGCGTTCGGGATCACCTTGTTCGCAGGGGCTGCACAGGCCGCCGACGCCGGCAACAACATCGACATTCCCTACACCCGCTTCACCTTGCCCAACGGTCTGACGGTGGTGGTCAGCGAAGACCACAAGGCGCCGATCGTGGCGGTGAGCGTGTGGTACCACGTGGGTTCCGGTTACGAGCCGAAGGGCAAGACCGGCTTCGCGCATCTGTTCGAGCACTTGATGTTCCAGGGCTCGGAACACCACAAGGGCGAATATTTCCAGCCGTTCGAACTGGTCGGAGCGACCGGCATGAACGGGACGACCTGGCTGGATCGCACCAATTATTTCGAGACCGTGCCGACCACCGCGCTGGACATGGCGCTGTGGATGGAATCGGATCGCATGGGCCATCTGCTCGGCGCGATCGGCCAGCCGGAGCTCGACGAACAGCGCGGCGTGGTCCAGAACGAAAAGCGCCAGGGCGAAAACCAGCCCTACGGCCGCGCCTTCGAGGACATCCAGGCCAACGCCTTCCCGGCCAACCATCCGTACCACCACGACACCATCGGCTCGATGGCGGATCTCAATGCCGCCTCGCTCGGCACCGTGAAGCAGTGGTTCAAGGACTATTACGGTGCGGCCAACACCACGCTGGTGTTGGTCGGTGACATCACGCAGGCGCAGGCCCGCGAGAAGGCCATGAAGTACTTCGGCGACATCCCGGCCGGCCCGCGCGTGCCGCGGCCGCAGGCGTGGATCACCGCGCGTGACGCGTCGACGTCCGGCACGATGACCGACAACGTCGCGCAAGTCCGCATCTATCGCGAATGGAACACCCCGGGCCTGGACACCACCGGCAACGATCGCCTGATGCTGGATCTTGCGACGCAGGTGCTCGGCGGCAGCAAGACCTCGCGCCTGTATCAGCGCCTCGTCTACAAGGACAAGCTGGCCGACGACGTGTCGGTCGGCAACATGACGTTTGAACTGGCCAACATGACGCTGCTGCAGGTCGACGTGAAGAAGGGCGTCGACCCGAAGAAAGTCGAGGCCGCGATCGCCGACGAGTGGTCGAAGTTCCTGAAGGACGGCCCGACCGCCGACGAACTGCAACGCGTCAAGACGACCTACCAGGCATCCACGATCCGCGGCCTCGAACAGATTGGCGGGTTCTCGGGCAAGGCCGTGACACTGGCCGAAGGGCAGGTGTATCGCGACGATCCGGGCGCGTGGAAGAAGGACTACGACATCACCATGGCGGCGACCCCGGCCGAGGTGAAGGCTGCGGCCGACAAGTGGTTGTCGAAGGGCGATTACACGCTCGCCATCGTGCCGGGCAAGGTTGACGCGGCCGAC
>Ga0207486_1000020_pt1 | contig 24294 bp, 20 predicted proteins | sample NitcycUWRG01A310_FD_188045 | JGI IMG/M metagenome (GOLD analysis project Ga0207486, IMG submission 188045) | Soil microbial communities from Arlington Agricultural Research Station in Wisconsin, USA - Nitrogen cycling UWRJ-G01A3-10 (SPAdes) | ecosystem: Environmental > Terrestrial > Soil >... | reverse complement strand
CGGGCGCTACTGCGATTTCGTGGGCCGCGAAGGCTTGCCCGAATCCGGCAACCTCGTCGCCGGCAACCACGTGCTCGCGACCCAGATCGTCGAAACGATCGCGCCGATACTCACGTCGGAATTGAAACGCTGACCATCGGCGTCATGCCGACCGCATCCGCCGAGGCGGGCACCATCCGGCTGCCCAAAGCTCTGTCGTTCCGGGGCTGCGCGTCAGCGCAGACCTGGAGCCGGTTATTCCGGGTATGTTCTCGGGAAACCGATTCCGGATCGCCGCTGCGCGCCGTCCGGAATGACCAGAAAACTTTCCGCCTGCCTGCAAGGCCAAGGCTTCAGCTACCGGCCTTGATCGTCGCCAACGTGGGCGCCGTGTGCGCGGCCATGGCGTCCAGATAGCGCTGGTAAAGCACCGCCACGCGTTTCACGTACACCTGCGTTTCCGCGTACGGGGGTACGCCGCCGTATTTCGCGACCGCGCCGGCGCCTGCGTTGTAGGCCGCCGCGGCAAGCTTCACGTCGCCGTGGTAATCGCGGAGCAGCATCGCGAGATAACGCGCGCCGCCCGAGATGTTCTCGGCGGGATCGAACGCGTCGCCGACACCAAGGTCCGACGCGGTGCCCGGCATCAACTGCATCAGGCCTTGCGCGCCCTTGTAGGAAAGCGCGCGCGCGTTGAAGCCGGATTCGGCGTGGATGATCGCGCGCAGCAACGCGGCGTTCACGCCACTGACCTTGGCGGCCGAGCGGATGTCGTCGCCGTACGCCGCAAGCTGCAGCGGCACGGTTTTCCAGTCGATTTTCGAATGCACGTTGCAGGCGTAGCATTCGACGATGTAGGTGAACAGCATTCTGGCGTCGTGGCCTTTCGCCAGCGACGCGACGTTGGTGTAGAGCACACTACCGTTCTTCTGCACCACGCGATACACCGCGCCGCGTTTTGGCGGTCTCGGCGCGTCGGCATCCAGCTTCAGCGGGATCGGTGCGGTCGTCGACGGTCCGGGTTCCGGCACGCTGCTGGCAGGTGCGGGCGCTGCGGCCGGAGTCGATGACGTCGGCTCGACGCCCAGCAATTGCGGCAATACCCGTCCGCCCAGCGCATCCAGGATCGCGACCGGCAGCGGCTGCCAGGCTTGCTTGCGAACCAGCTTCTGCACCTGGATCGTGTTGTCCTCGCCCAGCGGCACCACCTTCAGCACCGACGGATTGGCTTCGACATCACGCGGTGGCTTGCCCGGCAGCACGGTACCGCTCGGCTGGTCACGCGGACGGGTGGTCTGCAGGCTCGCCCTGATCGCGTGCGCGCGCGGCGCGGGCCACGCGCCGAGCTTCGTGCAATCGCGATAGCCAAGGGTATGGCTGACGTATGCAAGTTCGCCGTGGCTGCCGACGCAGCGATACAGCACGCCAGCCGCCGCAGGCCCCGCCCACGCAGTGGCCATCAACAGCGCGCACGCCACCGCCGCGCCCAAAAGGCGGAATGATTTTTCGGACGGGGCCCCGGCCCGCCGGCCGCTGCGCACCCCCGGGCGGGCCATGGCGTTCATGGGGGCCGAGTGTGCGCCAACGTGCGTGCGCTGCCAAGTGTTTGATCCCCAAAGCGGGCGGCGGCGCACACCGGGACGGCAAATCTGCTGGCCGTTCATGCCGGCGAGGCGCCCCGCCGCGTCGAACGCGCATGGAACCCCGTTACAATGCGGGTTTCAGCGCGTCCAGCATTTCCGATGGCCGATACACCCGCCCCCGCCAACCCCGCATCGAAGAAGCCCGGTACTGGAAAGCCTGCTTCTGGAAAACTCTTCATCCAGACCCACGGCTGCCAGATGAACGAGTACGACTCCCGCAAGATGGAAGAGGTGCTGGCGGCCGAGCGCGGCATGGTGCGCACGCAGGACGTCGCCGAAGCCGACGTGATCCTGGTGAATACCTGCTCGATCCGCGAGAAGGCCCAGGAAAAGGTGTTCAGCCAACTCGGCCGCTGGAAGGAATTCAAGCAGGCGAATCCTGACGTCCTGATCGGCGTGGGCGGCTGCGTGGCCTCGCAGGAAGGCGCGGCGATCGTCGAGCGCGCGCCGTACGTCGATCTCGTGTTCGGGCCGCAGACGCTGCACCGCCTGCCCGACCTGATCGACGCACGCCGCGCAACTGGCAAGCCGCAGGTCGACATTTCCTTCCCGGAAATCGAAAAGTTCGATCGCCTGCCCGAGCCGCGCGCGGAAGGCCCAAGTGCGTTCGTGTCGATCATGGAAGGTTGCTCGAAATACTGTTCGTTCTGCGTGGTGCCTTACACGCGCGGCGAAGAAATCTCGCGCCCGTTCGACGATGTGCTGGCGGAAGTCGCGTCGCTGGCCGAACAAGACGTCAAGGAAGTGAACCTGCTGGGCCAGAACGTCAACGCGTATCGCGGGCCGATGTACGACGGCGGCACGGCCGATTTGGCACTGCTGATCCGCGCGATCGCCGAGATCGTCGGCATCGGCCGCATCCGCTTCACGACTTCGCACCCGCTGGAGTTTTCCGATTCGCTCATCGCCGCGTACCGCGACGTGCCGAAGCTCGCGAACTTCCTGCACCTGCCGGTGCAGTCGGGTTCCGATCGCATCCTCATGATGATGAAGCGCAACTACACGGCGGCGATGTACAAGGAGAAGATCGCGAAGCTGCGCTCGGTGCGTCCGGACATCTGCATCTCGTCGGATTTCATCGTGGGATTTCCCGGCGAAACCGATGCCGATTTCGCGCAGACGCTGCAACTGATCGAGGATGTCGGCTTCGATCAGTCGTTTTCGTTCATCTACTCGAAACGTCCCGGCACGCCTGCATCGAATCTGTTCGACCCGACACCCGATTCGGTGAAGCACGAACGCCTGGCAACGTTGCAGAACGCGATCAATTTCCACGCGGCGAAAATCAGCGAGGCGATGGTCGGTACCACGCAGCGCATCCTGGTCACCGGCCCGTCGAAGAAGAACCGCAACGAACTCACCGGCAAGACCGAGAACATGCGCCAGGTGAATTTTGCGGGCGATGCGCGCATGGTCGGCCGGTTCGTGGATGTCGTGATCACCGCGGCGCTCACGAATTCGTTGCGCGGGCGGCTTCAAGCCCCTCTCCCTCCGGGAGAGGAGTGCGGGTGAGGGTTCGATCTTGCGAAAAACTCGACGTTATCGGCAACCTGAACCCTCATCCGGCGCTTCGCGCCACCTTCTCCCGAGGGGGAGAAGGGTAAGCAGGTAATCCTCGCACCAATGACCGAAGGCATCATCCAGCACGATTTCACCCTGGAACCGGACGACACGCAGCGGCTCGCCAACCTGTGCGGACCGTTTGACGAACACCTGCGCCAGATCGAGTTGCGACTCGGCGTCGAGATCAACAATCGGGGCAACGTGTTCCGCGTGATCGGCGAAGAACCGGCGGTGAAATCCGGCGAGCGCGTACTGCGCAATCTCTACGAAGCCACCGAGCACGAAACCCTGAACGGCCGTGTGCTGAACCTGCGTCTGTCCGAAGCCGGCGTCGATGCGCTGGCCGAGCAGCAGGCCGAGGATGCGCAGGAAGTCGCGATCAAGGTGAAACGCGGCACCATCCGCGGACGTGGCCCGAACCAGGTGCGCTACCTACACGCGATCGCCACCCACGACATCAACTTCGGGATCGGCCCTGCCGGCACCGGCAAGACTTATCTTGCGGTAGCCAGCGCGGTGGAAGCCCTGGAAATCGGGCGCGTGCAACGCCTGATCCTGGTGCGCCCCGCGGTCGAGGCCGGCGAGAAGCTGGGTTTCCTGCCGGGCGATCTCGCGCAGAAGGTCGACCCTTACCTGCGCCCGCTGTACGACGCGCTGTACGAAATGCTCGGCTTCGACAAGGTCGCGCGCCTGATCGAGCGCAACGTGATCGAGATCGCGCCGCTCGCGTACATGCGTGGGCGCACGCTCAACGATTCGTTCGTGATCCTGGACGAGGCGCAGAACAGCACCGTCGAACAGATGAAGATGTTCCTGACCCGCATCGGCTTCGGCACCACCACCGTGGTCACCGGCGACGTGACCCAGGTCGACCTGCCGCGCAACACGCGCTCGGGCCTGCGCAACGTGATCGAGGTGCTGCGCGACGTCGACGGCATCAGCTTCACCTTCTTCACCGCGCGCGACGTGGTGCGGCACCCGCTGGTCGCCAAGATCGTGCGCGCCTACGAAAGCGCGGAAGAAAACGCCAACGCGAAGCTGGAAGCAGAGCCGCGCACACGCACGCCGCGTGACGAGGACCGCGGATGAACGCCGCCCGCGTGTTCCGATCCTTCGGTGTCGCCGATCCGCGTCGGACGCTGGGCCTGGCGGTGCACGTGGATTACGCGATCCCCCACCGCGGCCTTCCGGCAGCCGTCAGTTTCAAGCGCTGGACCGAAGCGGCGCTGTTCGCCGCGCGCCATCGCAAGCCGGCCGAGCTGTCGATCCGGATCGTGGACGCGCGCGAGGGCCGCGCGTTGAACCGGCGGTACCGCGACAGGGATTACGCCACCAACGTGCTGTCGTTTCCCGTGGAATTGCCGCCCGGGGTCGCCTCGCCGCTGCTGGGCGACCTTGCGATCTGCGCGCCGGTGGTCGCCCGCGAGGCACGCGAACAAGGCAAGGCGCTGCGCGATCACTACGCGCACCTGACCGTGCACGGGGTGTTGCACCTGCTGGGCTTCGACCACCAGGAAGATGCCGACGCCGCGCGGATGGAAAAACTGGAAACCGGCATCCTTGCCAAGCTCGGCGTGCCCGACCCCTACTGACCGCTCGCCACCTGCGATGCCGGCGCGCATCCGCTAGAATCGAGAATCCGCCCCTTCCGGGGACGTGCCCCACCCCAATGTCCGCAGAACCCCCAAGTACAACCGGCCCCGCCCACCGCTCGCTGTGGGATCGTTTGGGCCACATGCTCTCAGGCGAACCCCGCAGCCCCGAGGACCTGCTCGCGGAACTCCGCGAAGCACAGAGCAACGGCCTGCTTACCGGCGAAACCTTCGCGATGATCGAAGGCGCGATCCACGTCACCGAGATGGTCGTGGGCGACGTGATGGTGCCGCGCGCGCAGATGGTCACGCTGGACATCGACGACGACTTGCCGGCGATCCTCGAAACCGTGGTCGAATCCGGCCACTCGCGCTTTCCCGTGCACGGCGAGGACAAGGACGAGATCCTCGGCATCCTGCTGGCCAAGGACCTGCTGAAGCGCGGCGACAACGGCGCGCTCGACCTGCGCGCGCTGCTGCGCCACGCGGTGATGATTCCCGAATCCATGCGCCTGAACGTGCTGCTGGCGGAGTTCCGCCGCTCGCGCAACCACATGGCGGTGGTGGTGGACGAATACGGCGGCGTCGCCGGCCTCGTCACCATCGAGGACGTGCTGGAGGAAATCGTCGGCGAGATCGACGACGAGCACGACGAAGCCGTGCCGCCGCAACTGGTCGTCGCACAGCCCGATGGCAGCTGGCTGGTCGATGCGCTGACGCCCATCGAGGATTTCAACGAGCAGTTCGATACCGCGTTTTCCGACGAGGAATACGACACGGTCGGCGGCCTCGTCACCGCCGAGATCGGCCATCTGCCGGACCCGGGCGAAACCGCCACGCTCGGCGATTATTCTTTCGACGTGACTCGCGCGGATGATCGAAGGGTGTTGCAGTTCCGCGTTCGCAAGGGTGCAGCCGCATAGCGCGGGGTTCGGAAAATCCGACAACGCTTCGTTACTCCGGGGCTGCCCGCGCTTTGTGCAGGCAGAGCCCGACTGCGTTTGTAGATTGCAAACGCGAACGCCACCGGCGGCGCGGAGCGCGAGCGCCATGGTCTGCGCGAGTCAATCTGTCCCGCGCAAGATCCCGAACCGATTCCGGATTCGGGCCTGCAGCCCGCTCGGGAATGGCCATGAAACAGCGAACGCCTGGAAAGTGTTTTTGTTTCCCGGCAAACCCGGCATCATGCCGCGTCACCGCCGCGCAGACGCTCGATGCGAACGATCATCCGCTATCCCTCGATTCTCAATGCACTGGTCTGGGTCTTGCTTTCGTGCGCTTTGCTTCCAGCCCGTGCCGGCGTCGCCGACGCGCCCGGCGCCGACTTGCGCGTGGACCTCTACACCTACGGCCCCGGCTCGGTGTACTGGGAACGCTTCGGCCACGACGCGCTGGTGATCACCGACACGACCACCGGCGAGGCGTACGCCTTCAACTACGGCCTGTTCGATTTCGACCAGGAGGATTTCTACCTCAACTTCGCGCGCGGCATCATGATCTACCGCGCGGCTGCGTGGCCCGCGGTCGATGATATCCGGGAATATTCCGGCGAGGGCCGCTCGATCACCAGCCAGCACCTGAACCTGACGCCCGCGCAGCGCGCGAAGCTTCGCGACTTCCTCGTCTGGAACGTGCAACCGGAACATTCGCGTTATCGCTATCGCTATTTCGCGGACAACTGCACCACGCGCATCCGAGATGCACTGGACGACGTGCTGGGCGGTGCGCTGCAACGGCAACTTGCCGGCCCGGCCGCGCACGGCGAGACCTACCGCAGCGAAACCGATCGCCTGATGTCCGGCCAGCCGTGGCTGATGTACTTGCTGGATTTGGGGTTGGGTCCCTACGCCGACCAGCCGCTGACCCGCTGGAACGGCGCCTTCATCCCGGCGCGGCTGATGAACGAACTGCGTGACGCGCGCGCGACCGACGGCGCGCCGCTGGTGCAATCGACAACATTGCTGTCGCCCCAGCGCCTGCCCTCGCCGCCGGCGTCCCCGCCCGACATGCGCTGGCCGTTGCTGATCGCCGGACTGGTGCTCGGCGCCGCCTTCATCGCTTCGGCCTGGTTGCGCAACCGGTACGAGGTGGACCGCTGGTGGTTCGTGGTGGTCGGCAGTTCGTACGCGCTGCTCGCGGGCCTGGCCGGCGCACTGATGCTGGTGCTCTGGTTCGGCACCGCGCATCGCGCCGCTTGGGCCAACGAAAACCTGTGGCTGTTCAATCCGCTTGCATGGTTGCTGATCCCGGCACTGCTGCGGGTGCGCAGACATGGAGCCTCCGCCTCCCGCTTCGGACTCGCGATCGCGGCGCTGATGGCGTTGCTGGCGCTGTTCGCGCTGGTCTCCAAGCTGATGCCGGCATTCCCGCAACAGAACCTGCCGTGGATCCTGTTCGCGTTGCCTGGATGGCTTGGGCTCGCGGGCGGCCTGTGGCTGATGCGCGAACGGCGGCTGCCGCGCATGTGACGACACGTCGCTAAAGGAAATCCGCCACCGGCCGATAATCACCATCGATCAACCGTGACCGCCCCGGTGACGAGGCCTCCATGACAGAAAGCGGCGATTTCTACACCCGCATCGACCATCCCGCGGAAATCATCGAATTGCTGGAAACCTTGCGCCAGCCGGGCACCGCTTGCGTGGTGCTCGAGCAGGATCAAATGGCCGAGCTGCCCGTGACGGTGGCCACGACCAACGCGGGTGAGGTGTTGCACCTGGACGTCAGCGCCATCGCCGACGGCGCCACGGCGTTCTGCGAGGGCGCCGTTTTCCGGCTGAACGGCCAGGGGTCGAGGGGCGTACTGCGCACGCCCATCCTGACGGTCCAGCAGATCTGGGAAGAAGACCAGCGGCGTCTTTGCAAATGCGAATTCCCGTCGTGGCTCGAAAAACACCAGCAGCGCGACACGTTTCGCGCGCGGCTGCGCCGCGGCATGAAGGTCAGGGTGAACCTGCAGGACGCCGGCGCCACCGCGACCGGTTACCTGCGCGACCTGTCGCTGCACGGCTGCATGGTGGAAGCGGAGCCTTCGGCGGCGGCGCTGCTGGATGATCGCAGCCGCCCGCTGCAACTCGAAATGAGTTTTCCAGACGGCAGCCGATTCATCGCGCCGGGCTGGCCGCGGCACCAGACCTTCCGTAACGATCGCATTCTTTGTGGATTCCGGCTCGAAGTGGCCGGGCGCGATCAGCAACAACGGCTGTGGTTCCTGGTGCGCGAAACCGAACGCGAATCCGCGCGCCACGCCGCTTCCGACAAAAGCGATTTGCGGCCTTCGCCCTTGTATGTCGGCAGCACCATCGACGACGCGACGGACGAATCCGACACCTACCGCAATCCGATGGCCCGGCAGCTCGCGGGCTGTGCGTCGTTCCTCGCGACCCAGATCATGAAGCTGCGCCAGGGCGGCCTCGTCGACCCGAAGCTGCTTTCGCAGCATGCGGCCAAGTTGATGACGTTGCACGCGGAGGATCGCGAAGGGCTGTTGTTTGCGCTCACTTGCCTGCATCGGGAATTGCCGCTGATCCGGCACTGCCTCGCCGTCGCGGTGCGGCTGGTGGACCTGGGCGCGGCGCTCGGCCTGAAGCCGGACGTGTGCCGGGCGCTGGCGGCGGCCGGGCTGGTGCACGATCTCGGCAAGGCACTGCTGCCCGCACCGCTTCGCGACGCGACACACCTCGACGCCGAACAGCAGCGCCAGTTCCGGCAGCACGTGGCGCTGATCAAGGATCGGCTCGCCGCCTGCCATTGGCTGTCGCCGGTGGCCATCCAGACCGTGGTCGAAGGCGGCAACGAACGGCTGGACGGCAGCGGCTATCCGGGCCATCGCAGCGGCGAGAAGTTGCACGCGCTGATGCGTGTCGCGGCGATCGTGGACGTGGTGGACGCGATGGGGCGCGACCGCGCCGATCGCGCCGGATTGCCGATCGATCGCATCTACCAGCACCTGCGGCGATCGCCGGCGCAATTCGATCCGCGCTGGGTAGAGCGCTATGTCGATCATTTCGGCATCTGGCCGGTGGGCACGCTGCTGCGCTTCCCGCGCGGCGAACTCGCGTGGGTACTGTCGCTGGATGGCGAGCGCGCCGTGGCCGCGGTGCGCCAGGTGGACGAACCGTCCGTCGACGACGTGACCAGCGGGATCCTCGTCCACGGCCGCGATCTCGGGCGCCTCGGCACCCCGGTGGAGGCGCTGCTGCCGGGCGCGTGATGCACGCGGCGTTGCTGCATAATCGGATACATGGATACACCCCTCGACCAATCCCACGTTGCCAACTGCGCCGCCTATGGCGCGGACGGAAAAAAGATTCGCGACATCACGCTGGACGAGATCAGCGATGTCCTCGCGACGGATCAAGGGTTCGTGTGGGTGGGCCTGGTGGAGCCCGACGAACCGCTGCTGGAGAAACTGCAGGGAGAATTCGGGCTGCACGAACTGGCCGTCGAGGACGCGCACGGCGCGCACCAGCGGCCCAAGATCGAGTCGTACGGCAACTCGCTGTTCGTGGTCGCGCAAACCGCCCAGATGACCGAAGGCAGCATTGCCTTCGGCGAAACCCACATCTTCGTCGGCAGGCATTACCTGCTGTCGGTGCGGCATGGCGCGTCGCAATCGTATGCGCCGGCGCGCCGCGCCTGCGAGCAGGCGCCCGAGCACCTCGCGCTCGGCCCCAGCTTCGCGCTGTATTCGATCCTCGACCTGATCGTCGACAACTACCTGCCGATCGTGCAGGACTTCAAGCAGGAACTGCAGGAACTGGAACAGGACGTGTTCACCGACGTCTCGAACCGCGACGTCACCCGGCGCCTGTACGACATGCAGCGCGAACTGCTTACGCTGAAGCTCGCAGCCACGCCTTTGCAGGACATGCTGGGGCAACTGGTGCGGCTGCACCCTGAAGTGATCCGCGACGAAGTGCGCCCCTACTTCCGCGACGTGCAGGATCATGTCACCCGCGTCAGCGACGCGATCAATTCGATGCGCGAAATGCTGGGTGCGGCGATGAATGTCAACCTGTCGCTGATCACCGTGCGCCAGAACGAAGTGGTGAAACGCCTCGCCGGCTGGGCGGCGCTGCTGGCCGCGCCCACCCTGCTGGCGAGCTGGTACGGCATGAACTTCCACGACATGCCGGAACTCGCCAGCCGCTACGCCTATCCGGCCATCATCGGCGCCACCCTCGTCATCTGCATGACGCTTTACGTGGTGCTCAAGCGGGCGAAGTGGTTGTAGCGTCGACCGGCTTCGGCGGGACCACCGGCGCGCGACGCGACATCCACAGCAGCACGAGTCCGACCACGATCAGCGGCAGTGATTGCACCTGGCCCATGGTCAGCCAGCCGGTGTGGAACAGATACCCCAGTTGCGCATCGGGTTCGCGGATGAACTCGATCGCGAACCGGAAGCAGCCGTACATCAAGGCAAACAGTCCGGATACGGCAAAGCGATGCCGCGGCTTGATCGAGAACACCCACAACACCGTGAACATCACCACGCCTTCCAGCAGGAATTCGTAAAGCTCGGAAGGCTGGCGCGCGTAGGCGTCCAGCGCGCCGGTCGGATACAGCGCGTGCAGCTGGGCAACGCTCATCCCCGCGAACTTCGGGTTCTCCTGCAGCGCATGCGGGTAGATCATCGCCCACGGCAGGTCGCTGACCTTGCCCCACAGCTCGCCATTGATGAAGTTGCCGAGCCGCCCGAGCCCCAGCCCGATCGGCACCAGCGGCGCGACGTAATCCACCACGTCGAAGTAGTGCGTGATCGCGGCGCGACGCCGCCACCACCACCAGAGGCTCGCGGCCAGCACACCCAGCAGTCCGCCGTGGAACGACATCCCGCCGTCCCACACCCGGAATAGTTGCAGCGGATCGGTCCAGATCCAGTTGATGGGCTGGTAGGTCAGCATGTACCAGATGCGACCGCCCACGATGACGCCCAGCATGCAATAGAAGGTAAGGTCGAGAAACGAGTCACGATCAACCGGCAGCCGTCCACGCTTGCGGCGATATTCACCCAGCAGCAGGCCGGCGATGAAACCACCGAGGTACATCAGCCCGTACCAGCGCACCCCGAACGACCCGATGTGGAACGCGATGGGATCGATATCGACGAAGAAAGGATGGGTCATCGGCTTTGTTCCCTTCTCCCTTCGGGAGAAGGGCCGGGCATGAGGGTTCGTTGCGACGGGAACGCGGAATTATGCGCGGAATCGTACCTCACCCCAACCCCTGTCCCAGAGGGGCTTTCAAGCGGGCAGCACGCGGCAAATGAATCCTTTCAGATACTCGGTCTCCGGAATCGCCGGATGCACCGGATGGTCGGGCGCCTGCTGCAACTGCTGCAACACCTGCACGTTGCGATCGAGGTGGCGCGCGCCCTTCTGCACCGCGTCCAGTAGCGCCGCGCGCGGCATGTGGTACGAACACGAGCACGTCGCCAGAATGCCGTCGCGTGACAGCACTTGCATCGCCAGCTCGTTGATGCGGCGATACGCGAGCGCGCCTTCCTTCAGATCCTTCTTGCGCTTGACGAACGCGGGCGGATCGAGGATCACCACGTCGAAATGTTCACGGCGTTCGCGCAACGCCTTCAAGAAATCGAATGCATCCGCGCGTTCGGCACGCACGCGTTCGGCCAGGCCATTGCGCTCGGCGTTCATGCCGATCAACTTCACCGCCGGGGCCGAGGCATCGACGCATACGACTTCCGTTGCGCCCATCGCCGCCGCGCGCAGGCCCCATGCGCCAAGGTACGCGAACATGTCCAGCACGCGCGCACCCTTCACGTACGGCGCCAGCGCGTTGCGATTGGCGCGCTGGTCGTAGAACCATCCCGTCTTCTGCCCACCGATCGCGTCCACGACAAACTCGAGGCCGCCCTCGCGCACGCGCAGCGCGCCCGGTGGTTCGCCAAAACCGATATCGGCGTAACTCATCAGGCCTTCCAGCGCGCGGATACCAGCATCGTTCTTCCAGATCAACGCACGCGGCTTCAACACCTTCTGCACCGCCGCTTCGATCTGCGACTTCAGGCGCTCGATGCCGGCGGTGGTCGCCTGCGCCACGATCACGTCGTCGAAGCGATCCAGCGTCAGCCCCGGCACGCCGTCGGACTCGCCGTACAGCAAGCGGTAGTACGGTTCCGGGTGCAGCCGCTCGCGCAGCGCCAGCGCCACCTGCAGGCGGTGGGTCAGCAGCGAAGCGTCCAGCGGATGGTCCATGCCGCGCGCCACCAGCCGCGCGCAGATCAGCGAATGCGGATTCACGTAGCCGACGCCGACCGGCTTGTCGCGCGCATCGACGACCACGCATGCGTCGCCCGGCTGAAACGACGCGAGCGGCGAACGCGCGACATCGACTTCGTTGGCGAACACCCACAGATGCCCTGCGCGCAGCCGCGCATCCTCGCCACGCTTCAGGTACAACGCGGGATATTCGACGCCTTCATCCACGATTGCATACCTTTGAACCAACGCGCAACAGTATCGGGGAACCGCACGCCTTAACAAGGCCGCATCGCACTGGCAGACTCCCTGCGGGGTTTTCAATCGCCGGCATGTCGTTTTGCGCCACCGCCGGCGCGGCAGAACTGGCGGTTTTCGACTTCGTCCAACATCCGACGCTGACCGATCCCGTCATTTCGCCGGATGGGAAACACCTCGCCGGCACCCTCAACGAAAACAGCAACAGTACCGACGCCAGATACCAATTGGCGGTATTGAGCCTGCCCGACCTGAAGCCCATCAGCCGCCTCGACATGGCGCCGCGCTTCTTGCGTACAACCCCGCACGATGGATCGATCGGATCAAACGACAGTTGGTTCCATGATCCGCGGTCGGCCTTTCCGGCCAATCGCGGTCACGCGACGCTGCACGCCAGCCGGGCTTCCTGTTTTCATGTTCGCGCTAGCATGGAGCGATGACAGCCACGGCATTCGATCACAACCGGCTGGGTGACGCTTCCAGCCCCTACCTTCGCCAGCACGCAAGCAACCCGGTGCATTGGCAGCCGTGGGATGAGGCCGCGCTGGCGCGTGCACGCGAAACCGACGCGCCCATCCTGCTCTCGATCGGCTACAGCGCCTGCCACTGGTGCCACGTGATGGCGCACGAGTGCTTCGAAAACCCCGCAATCGCAGCGCGGATGAACGCGAGTTTCGTCAATATCAAGCTGGATCGCGAGGAACGCCCCGACATCGATCGCGTGTACCAACTTGCGCATCAGGCACTCAGCCAGCGCGGCGGCGGCTGGCCGCTGACCGCGTTCCTCGACCCGCAGACCTTGTCGCCGTTCTACATCGGCACGTACTTTCCGCCCACGCCACGCCATGGTCTGCCGGGGTTCCCCGAGGTATTGCAGCGCGTACGCGGCTACTTCGATTCAAACCGGGATGAACTTCGCGCACACGCCGAACAGTTGCAGACCTGGATCCAACACGCGGAAACGGCATCGACTGGGGGAATCGCCTCGGTGGCGGAGGCGAATGCAAAAGCACTGCAGAGCGTCGAATTCCGTTTCGATGCGCATTGGGGCGGCAACGTCGGCGCGCCCAAGTTCCCGCGTGCCACCGAACTCGAATGGCTGCTTGACGCCGCCTCTGGAACCCACTCCCCCCGGGAGAAGGAAGCGCACATCGCCCATGTCACCCTCGCGAACATGGCCGCGCGCGGCCTGCAGGATCACCTCGGCGGCGGATTTTTCCGTTACTGCGTGGATGCGAACTGGACCATCCCGCATTTCGAGAAGATGCTGTACGACAACGCGCAGTTGCTGCCGGCCTACGCACGGCTTGCCGCCGACCCGCAGGTCGATGCTTCCCTTCGCGAATCGGCGCATGCAGCCGTCGGCGGCATCGTGGATTGGCTCGCGCGCGACATGGCTGCGCCGAATGGCGCGCTCTACAGCTCGCTCGATGCCGACAGCGAAGGCGAGGAAGGCAAGTTCTATTTGTGGTCGCGCGAACAGGTGCGTGCGTTGTTATCGGACGATCAATTGGCGCTGGCCGAGCTTGCGTTCGGGCTGGACCGGCCGCCGAACTTCGATGGTTCGGCTTGGCATTTGCTGCGGGCCGTTCCGATGGATGACATCGCGCGCCAGTTCGGGACACCGATCGAAGCTGCGCGGACCGAATGCGATACCGTCCGACAGAAATTGTTCGGCGCGCGCGAACGCCGCCCGCACCCCGCGCGCGACGACAAGATCCTGAGCGCATGGAACGCGCTCGCGATTTCCGGTCTCGCGCGCGCTGCACGACTGCTCGACGATGCGGGTTGCGCCGACACGGCGCTGCACGCTTTGGATGCGCTGCGCGGATCGGCATGGATCGATGGGGCACTATTCGCCAACGCGGCGGAACCGTCTTCGCGCATCCCCGGCTTCCTCGACGACCACGCGTTCCTGCTCGACGCGCTGCTGGAAACCCTGCAGCTCACGTTCGCCGCCCGCGATCTCCAATGGGCGATCGCGCTGGCCGACGCGCTGCTGGACAAGTTCGAGGATCGCGGAGCGGGCGGCTTCTGGTTTTCGACGGCCGCACACGACACGCCGCTCGCGCGCAGCCGCAACTGGACGGACGATGCGCTCCCGAACGGCAACGCGGTCGCGATCCGTTCATTGCTGCGGGTGGGGCACCTGCTCGGCGAGACACGCTATCTCGAAAGTGCCGAGCGCGCGCTGCGCGCCGGCGCCAATGCGCTGGACCAATATCCCGATGCCTGCCCCACCCTGCTGCGCGCGTTGCGCGAATTCGAACGCCCGCGCCCGCAGATCGTGGTGCGCGGCGCCGCGGATCGCGTGCCGGCATGGCAAGCTGCGCTGCAAACGGATTTGCGCGCCGCGGGACTCGCGCCGGGCGGCGATCCGGTCGACGTCTTCATCATCGCATCCGATGCCGGCGCGCTGCCCGGCCTGCTGGCGGCACGCGAACCGCGCGGCGAGGAAGGCACCGCATGGATTTGTGCGGGACTGACCTGCCAGGCGCCCATCACCTCGCCCGGCGAATTCGCCAAGGCGCTGCAAGCCGCACTGCCGGCCTGACAGCCGCCGCTACAGCACGATCGGCTCGTCCGGCAGGGCGTTGCGCCGCCCCGGGCCCGGCGGCAAATACAACTCCAGCAGATTGTGCGTGGCGATGATGCCGTCCAGCGCACCCTCCTTCCATTGTTCCTTGCGGAACTGCTCGCCCATGAAGCCGATGATGCGTTCCCACGAACCTTCGGGCACGCGCGCCACCACGCCGCGATCGGGAATGATTTCGATGGTGTAGTCGCCCAATAGCACGTAGATCAGCACGCCGGTGCGACGTTCCGTATCCCACACCTTCAGATCGGCGAATACGCTCTCGGCGCGCTCGCGCACGCGGCGCCCGCCAATCAAAAAGCGGGCAGGCAGGCGTGCCTCGACCGCAAAACAGATCTCGCCATCGTGCCGGGCTTCCCCAGCCGCGATCGCCGCCTGGATTTCTTGCATGGCCGCGGGCGGGAACGCCCGGCTTGCGGGTGCGTGGAACCAGTGCCGCAGCCAACGAATCGCATCCATCACCAACTCCCCGAAGCGCCGCCGCCACCGGTGGAACCGCCGCCGCCAGAAAACCCGCCACCGCCGCCGAAGCCACCGCCAAAACCGCCACCACCGAATCCGCCCCAGCCACCGGAGCCGCCGCGCCGCGCGAACATGCCACCACCACCGCCCGCGAAGCCGATCAGCAAGCCAAGCACGCCGAGACCAAGTCCCAACGGCCATAAACCGCTGAACAGCCACGCCAGCAGCCCGGTCGTGCCGCCGACCAATCCTGCCCGCGGCAACCGCGGCACGCGCGCGAAAAGCCCGCGCGCCCACACCAGCACGATCCATGCGACGACCAACCCCGTGAACCAATCGTGTCCGTGCGCGACACCGCCCCGGTCGCGTTGCGGTTCCTGCAGCGGCGGCGGCAACGGTTCACCATCGATCAGTTTCGTCAGCGCACCGACCGCGTCGTTCAAGCCTCCGTAGAAATCGCCTACGCGGAATTTCGGCGACATGTACTCGCGGATGATGCGCGACGCCGCAGCGTCGGGAATCGCGCCTTCGAGGCCATAGCCGGTTTCGATCATCGCGCGATGATCGTCCTTCGCGACCACCACCAGCACGCCGTCGTCAACATTCTTGCGGCCGATCTTCCACTGGTCGAATACGCGGGTCGCGTAGTCTGTGATGTCCTCGGGCTGCGTGGTCGGCAACATCAGCACCACGACCTGCGCGCCCTTGCGCTGTTCCAGTGCGGCAAGTTGCGATTCCAGTTGCCGTGTCTGCTGCGCGGTGAGCGTTCCGGTGAGATCGGTGACGCGCGCTTTCAACGCGGGCACGGCGACGTCGGCGAGCGCGATGCCCCATACGACGAGCAGCCCTGCGAACAGCACCCAGCGATGAAGCGCGTTCCTCACGGTTCGCTCAATGCGTGCTCGAAGCCGGCACCGGCGCGGATGGCGGCGTCGGCGCGACGGGCGCCGAGGGCGGAGGCGCAGGCGCATTGCCGAAATCCACCTTCGGTGCGGTCGAGATCGCGGCCTCGTTGCCCACCATGAAGTTGGGCTTCACCGCGTAACCGAAAACCTTCGCGGTGAGGTTCACCGGGAACCTGCGGATATAGCTGTTGTAATCCTGCACCGCTTTCACGTAGCGGTTGCGCGCCACGGTGATGCGATTTTCGGTGCCTTCGAGTTGCGCCTGCAGGTTCTGGAACAAGCCGTCGGCTTTGAGGTTCGGATAGTTCTCAGAAACCGCCATCAGCCGCGTGAGCGCACTGGAAAGTTCGCCCTGCACGGCCTGGTATTTGGCGAGCGACGCCGCGTCGTCGGCATTCACCGTCACCTGCCCGACTTTCGCGCGCGCCTCGGTGACTTCGCGGAACACCTGTTCCTCGTGCGCGGCGTAACCCTTCACCGTCGCGACAAGGTTCGGCACCAGGTCGGCACGACGCTGGTACTGGTTGATCACTTCCGACCATGCGGCCTTGACCGCCTCGTCCCTGGTCTGGATCTGGTTGTACCCGCAGCCCGACAACAAGCCGCACGCCAGCATCAACACGCAACAGGAAACGGCAAACCGGACAGCGCGCATGGGAGTTCTCCGTGCCAGTCTGGCGGTGATTGCAGCACGGCCGGCAGGTGCGCGCAACGGGAGGCCGCGGCGCTAGAAAGCACGCGGGATCAATATCACGCCCCAAATCACCAGCATGTTGACCATCAGCAGGAACACGGCGGCCGATCCCATGTCCTTGGCGCGGCCGGCGGTTTCGTGGAGCTCGGGCCAGAGCTTGTCCACCAGGCATTCCACGGCAGAGTTCAACATCTCCGCGGACAGAACCGGCAGCAACGAACCGGCCAGCAGCGCCTTCTCGATCGCACCGTCGCCGAGCCACAAACCGAGCGGAAACAGGATCACGAACAGGATCACTTCGAGGCGGAAAGACGCCTCCGTGCGCCAGCCCGCACGCAAGCCCTTGAGGGACCAGATGAGGGCGAGCCAGATCTGGCGTGGTCCGCGATTGACATTGCTGGCCATCGGTTCTCCCCTGCGCCCAACGCCTTCACCGGAATCGTGCACCGCGCAATCCGTTCACGACACGCGCCTGCGCGGCTCGCTGATGATCTTTCCGCTGACTACAACACTGCCAACCGTCAACGGCCGCAGGTCGCGAATGACGCAGTCGGCCAATGCTTCGCCGGAATCGTCGTCGCCGCAGAAGCCCGACGGGAAATCCCTGCCCTTGAAACCGCGTTCATCGCTGAAGGCAATTTCAAAATCGAACTGGACGCGCCTCTGTTCCACGAGATCCGTGACCGCCTGCGAAGGCGCGTATGATGCCACGGCCGCCACCGGACGTCCTGCCCCGCACCCCAAGGAGCACGCAACCCATGCCGCGCAAACTCACGCCCTGGTTGTTGCTGATCCCGTTCGTCGCGCTGCTGTGGGTGCCGCTTTACAACCGCATGCAGCCGACCGTCGCGGGATTTCCGTTCTTCTACGTGTGGCAATTCGTGTGGGTCGTGTTGGCGGCGGTCCTGACCTGGATCGTGCATCGCGGGTGGCGCGCATGAGTGCCGTACGGTTCGACGGCACCGCGCTCGGCGTATTCGCGTTCTTTTTCCTGCTGGTCACGGTGCTTGGTTTTTTCGCGGCGCGCTGGCGGCGCGGCGATCTCTCGCAGTTGCACGAGTGGGGACTCGGCGGTCGCCGCTTCGGCGCGTTCGTCACCTGGTTCCTGCTGGGCGGCGATCTCTACACCGCCTACACGTTGATCGCGGTGCCGGCGCTGGTGTACGCAGTCGGCGCGTACGGTTTCTTCGCGATGCCGTACACCGTGTTGGTATATCCGATCGTGTTCCTGACCATGCCGAGGTTGTGGAACGCGTGCCGCAAACACGGCTGGATCACCTCGGCTGATTTCGTCGAGGGCCGCTACGGCAGCCGTGGCCTGGCGCTGGCGGTCGCGGTCACCGGCGTACTCGCGACGATGCCGTACATCGCACTGCAACTCGTCGGGCTCGAAAAAGTATTCGAGGCGATGGGTCTCGGCGCGCTCGGCATCGGCAAGGAAACGCCGCTGATCATCGCGTTCGTGATCCTGGCGCTGTACACCTATTCGAGCGGCCTGCGCGCGCCCGCGCTGATTGCGTTCGTGAAGGACGCGATGCTCTACATCACCGTGATCGCGGCGGTGGTGATCATTCCGATCAAGCTGGGTGGCTACGGCGCAGTGTTCGACGCCGCCGAAAAGGCGTTCGCCACGAAAGGCGGTGATACCGGCGTGCTGCTGAAACCCGACCAGTACTGGTCGTTCGCGACGCTCGCGCTGGGCTCGGCGTTCGCGCTGTTCCTGTACCCGCACGCGACCACCGCGACACTTTCGGCCGACGGGCCGCAAACCATCCGCCGCAACGCGGTGTGGCTGCCCGCGTACAGCGTCATGCTGGGCTTGGTGGCCCTGCTAGGCTACATGGCGCTGGCCGCGCACATCGAAGTCACGGACGGTTCGATGGCGGTGCCCGCGCTGATCAACGCGAGCTTTCCGCCGTGGTTCGCGGGGTTCTGCTTCGCCGCGATCGCGCTGGGCGCGCTGGTGCCGGCGGCGATCATGTCGATCGGTGCGGCCAACCTGTTCACGCGCAACATCTGGCGCGCCTACGTCAACGGCCACTTGACCGATGCGCAGGAATCGCGGATCGCCAAGAACATTTCGCTGCTGGTGAAGTTCGGCGCGCTGCTGGCGGTGCTGTACCTGCCGACCAAATTCGCGATCGACCTGCAACTCCTGGGCGGCATCTGGATGCTGCAGATTTTCCCGGCGGTGATCTGCGGTTTGTACACGCGCTGGCTGCGCGCGTCGGCGCTGCTGGCCGGCTGGCTCGCCGGCATGGTCCTCGGCAGCGCGCTCGCCTGGCAGCAGGGACTGAAGCCCGTCTACACCTTCGTGTTCGGCGACGCGCACTACGGCATCTACATCGGCCTGATCGCGCTGGCGCTCAACTTCGCCGTCTCCATTTTGATGACGCCCGTCGCCGCAAGACTCAAGCGCGAACGCTGCCCCGACCGCACGCAGGCGATTGATTACCAGGATGCCCTTCCGGATTGATGGCGCCCCGGCTGGTTTGGCGACGTCGAGATGCTCTTGTAGGTTGGCGCTGAGCGCAGCGAAGCCCAACGCGGGTGGCGGTCCCCATCTGCCATCGCTAGGCTCTTGGGCTTCCCTCGGAACAAGTCCGGGATCAGCCCAACCTGCGAACTACCCGCCCACGTCGATCGTGACGCCGTTGCCGGCGCGGTTGAACGCCGGCACGGTCGTGGTCTTGAGATTCTCGAACGCCGTGCGCGCGGCCGCGAGCTCTGCCTGCAGCTTGGTGAAGTTGTCGCGCTGGGCAACGGTCGGTTCGTAGTCCGAACCACCGGCGGTGTTCTGGATGCCTTGGCCGACGCGGCCGGCGAGCCAGCGAAGATTCCAGTACATCCGGAACGGCGTGGAATATTGCTTGTCGTCGCTGAGCCTCGCTTCCGGGCTGACCAACTGGTTCTCGACTTCCAGGATCTGCGCATCGAGATTTTGCAGCGCATCCGCCGTGGCGCCCGAAGCGTGCGTCCTCAATTGATCCTCGATCTGCTTGCGCCACTTTTCCATGGCGTTGACCATGTCCGACGTCTCGCTGATCGCATCGGCAATCTGCACCTGCAGCGCGGTGGAGTCGTTCAACACCGCATCGCTGGACTTGATCTTCGGATCCTTCACCACCTCGAAGGGCTGCGAATAGCTGCGGCCATCGACAGTTAGCCGCACCTGGTAGTTGCCCGGCGCCGCGATCGGCGTGCCGGTGTGCGGCGTCATGCCCCAGTGGATGATGGTGCGATACGTCTTGCCCTGGTAGCGCGGCTCGTCCCAGATGTGCGGGTTCTCGGGCGGGGTCGTGAGCAGCCGGACATCGGTCGGCATGTCGTAGAAAAGATCCCAATACGCGCCGTTAAGGCCTTGATGTGCCTTCAGTTGTTCGGTGCGGATCACCTTGCCCTGCGCATCCAGGATCTGCAACTGCACCGGCTGCTTCGGCGCCTTCGCCAAGAAGAACTGGAACTGCGGCCGCGCCGGCTGGGCGGCGGTCGGATAGGCACTGCGCGCCTGGCGGTAGATCTCGCCGGGCTTGAACAGGCGGGTCGATCCGCTGTTCGGCTGATCGGGGCTGCCGGTCTGTTCCAACGTCGCGATGTTCGGCAGGATGTAATCGCCGCGGCCGTAGGTGGACACGTCCACGTCATGCATGTGCGGCTGGATGTTGATCCAGGTCACCGGCGCCGGCGGCAGGCCCTTCCTGAAGTGGGTCCAGTGCCTGCCGTTGTCCATCGTGTAGTAGAACGCATGGCCGGTGCCCGCGAACAGCATGCCTTCGCGGTTCGGGTTTTCGGCCACGCTCAGCGTGTAGTCCAGAGGATTGTCGGACGGCAAATTGCTGCTGATGTTTTTCCAGGTCCTGCCGTAGTCGGTGGTTTCGAGGATGTACGGCTTGTGGTTGCCTTCGCCCGCGAAACGGAAATCCACGGCAATGTACGCGCTGCCCGCATGGAAGTGCGACGGCGCAATCTGGTTGATGTTGCCGCGCGGCGGGATGTGCAGATTCGCAGTGACGTCGATCCACTGCGGCTGGCCTTGCGACTCCGCATCTTTCGTGTACCACACCTTGCCGTCGTTGGTGCCGGCCCACAGCAGGCCCTTCTCGATCGGCGAGTAGGCCAGCGACCACACCAGCGCACCGAAGTACTGGCCAAGGTTGTCCTGCATGATTCCGCCGCTCGGGACGATCAGCGACGGATCGCGCGTGGACAAGTCCGGGCTGAATTCCGTCCACGAATGGCCCTTGTCGGTCGTGCGCAGCACCATCTGGCAGCCGTACAGCACGCTGTCGTGGTCGAACGGGTCGATCGCCAGCGGCGGCGTCCAGTGGCAACGGTATTTCAGTTTGTTCGGCGGCGAATCCATGCCGACGATGGACGGCGACACCGAATGCGGCGTGCCTTGCGCAAGGTCGAAGCGGTACAGCTCGTTGCCGTAGCACGACGACCACACGACATCGGAATTGCCCGGCTCGGGAATGGTGAATCCCGACTCGCAGGCATTCGGAAAATACTGGTAGGTCGGCGGCTCTTCATTCGGTCCTTCGAAACCGCTGCGGTTGGGCGGCGTCTTGGGTTCGCCGTTCGGGCCCAGCGCCCAGCCCTTCGGTGGCGGCGCGGCTTTCGGATATTTTGCGAGCAGTTCCTTGTTGACCTTTGGCTTGCCTCCAGATCTGTTCTCGTCTTCGTCGGAGTAACGCCCGAATCCATGGCCCTGCGGCATGAATGCGTCTCCGGGCAGCAACCCATTGGCGCTGGGCTGTGAAAGGTCGCTGGAAATGCGCCAGCCGCCATCGTCCTGCCGGTTGCCATAGATCCAGTACGGCACCTGGTCGTCGCTCGCGACGTGGTAAAGCTGCCCGTTCGGCAGCGCGACGTGCATGGAAGTACCGGCGCCGGTCGCGATGTTGGCGCCCCCGTCATCGGTGAGTACGTAGTGCTTCGGATCGGTCGGATCGATCCAGCCGTCATGGCAATCGCCGCAGGACGCAGCGCCGAGCGGCTTCACCTTCTTGCCGCCCTCGCCGGAGAAGGTCAGGCCGCCGTCGCTCGAATAATGGTCGCCGCTGTTGAGCACCAGCACGCCATCGGCATCCTTGGGATTGGCCTCGATGAAGATGTAGTAGCCGGCGCGCATGATGAGGTTGCGGTCCCAGCTCACGACTTTCCAGTTGCCGCCACCGTCGTCGCTGCGCCACACCGAACCTTGGTCCTTTGTCTGGATCAGGGCGTACATGCGCTGCGGGTTGGCCGGCGCGATGGTCACGTCGATTTTGCCGAGCGGTGGCTTCGGCAGGCCGTTCTCTGTCGTGAGGTGCGTCCAGGTCTGGCCGTTGTCGTGCGAGATGTACACGCCGCTGCCCGGACCGCCGCTCAGCTCGGCCCAGGTGCGCACGCTGAACTGCCAGGTGCCGGCGAGCACGGTGTCGGGGTTGCCGGGATCCATGCTGAGTCCGCTGCAGCCGGTCTCCTCATTGACGAACAGCGTCTGTTTCCAGGTCCTGCCGCCGTCGGTGGTGCGGAACACGCCGCGCTCGCGTTGCGGGGCCGCGCCCGAACCTTCGGCGCACACCAGCACGTTGTTCGTGTCGTCCGGATTGATGAGGATCTCCGCGATGCGGCCGGTCTTCGGCAACCCCATGTGTTTCCAGGTCGCGCCGCCATCGGTGGACTTGTAGACACCGTCGCCGACGATGTCGCTCGGGCGGATCGTCCACGGCTCGCCGGTGCCGACCCACACCGTGTCGTGGTCGGCCGGTGCAACCGCGATCGCGCCGATCGCGGAGGTGTCCTGATCGTCGAAGATCGGCTTGAAGGTGTGCCCGCCGTCGGTGGATTTCCACAGGCCACCCGAGGCCGAGCCGAGGTAATACGTCGAGTAGTCGCCGGGTATGCCTGCGACCGAAGCGACGCGTCCGCCCGCCGGCGGACCCATGTAATGGAACTGCAGCGGAGGTGGCGTGGTGGTCTTCGGCAGATGCGCGTCGCGCGATTGCGCGAGCGCAGGCCCTGTCATCGCAACGCACAGTGCAGCCAGAAGCATCGAAGAAATGGCGCGGCCATTCATACGCGTCTGCATGGATCGACTCCCCATTCTCGCGATCGTCCCGAACGGACCAGCTTGCTACCGGCCCAGCATTCGCCACAGTGCCAGAAGTAGCAACCCGGCGTCCGCATGGCACCGTCGGCTCTCTGTAGGTTGGTGCTGAGCGCAGCGAAGCCCAACAAGGATACGAAATAAACGAATGGCCTATGGCGCCATCGGCGCAAATCGTGAAAAAGTAGCCGATTGCCGTTCACCCGTTACCGGAATCTTCGATGCAACCGTTGCGTCCCGCTGCCCTGCCACTCGCCCTGTCACTCGCTCTGTTCGCGCCGCTCGCCATTGCACAACAAACCGGTGACACGCAATCCGCGCCGCAACAGCAAGACCCATCCACGCAAACGCTTTCGACCATCACGGTCAAGGGCAAGAAACCCTACGACTGGCGCAAGTATGTCGCGGCCAAGCTGAAGCACCAGATGTCCGAGGTATCGGGGACCGAGATCACCGTGACCAAGAAGGCCACGGTCACGCACCTCGACCTGCAGCCCACGGTGGCCGGCAACAACCTCGAGCAACTGTTCGCGCGTTCGCCGGGCGTGCAGGTGTCGCAGCAGCCGACGCCTACCCAGTTCAACCTCAGCTATCGCGGTCTCGGCAATCCGCAGGAATCCGAATACGTGCTGGTGATGCAGGACGGCATTCCGCTGGAATCGGACTGGATCGGTTTCCCCACGCTGTACGCGATGCCGTTCTCGCACAGCATCGCGGACATCCAGTTGATCCGCGGCGGTTCCAGCCTGTTGTACGGGCCGGAGCCCGCGCCGGTGATCAACCTCGTCTCCAAGCGCCCGAAATCCGGCACGCCGTTTTCGATCAGCACCGAACAGGTGGTCGGCAGCGATGGCCTGTATTCGACGTACAACGTGCTCGAAGGCAGCGCCGGGAAATGGACGTACCGCGCCGACGCCGGTTACGTGCGCAGCAACGGCCCGCGCGAAAACGCGCAATCGCAGATGCGCCAAGCCGACTTGTACATCGAATACCGTCCGAATGACCAGCAATATTCTTGGCTCGACGTGCACGCGATCGACGCCGACTCCGGCGATCCGGGCCGCATGAGCTACCCGCAATGGCAAGTGAATCCGGACGCGACACCGACGCCGTGGAATCGCGACTGGGTCGATCGCTATCAGATCGTGCTGGGCCACCAGCACGAATGGGCCAACGACTGGTTGCTGGTCGCCAAGCTGTGGGCGGGTTACCAGGATCTCGCCAGCCGCGCCGCCAACGGCTCGGCCGCGCCGGACCTCGCGCCGCAACCGCCGCCGTCCAG